>Ga0164318_10000706_pt1 | contig 27087 bp, 23 predicted proteins | sample GuaBasSedimGuay9_FD_113734 | JGI IMG/M metagenome (GOLD analysis project Ga0164318, IMG submission 113734) | Subseafloor sediment microbial communities from Guaymas Basin, Gulf of California, Mexico - Guay9, Core 4571-4, 0-3 cm | ecosystem: Environmental > Aquatic > Marine > Hydrothermal vents...
CAAGTTTTTGAAATGCGGGTTCCTCTTGGCAAATTGACAGTTATTGATACCCCCTCCTTGGAAATGGGAAATGAGAGAGCAAAACGGGGACTGGCAACGCCGCGGTGCCTGTTCCCCGCTTTGCGGTCCAGCCAACTGAGTGCGCGTTATGCGTGGGCGGCAGAAAAAGGAGTAGGAGTAATAATAGTGAAAGTGCGAGTGCGCGAAAGAAGGGAGTTGGCCAATCACTGTCTTTTGACTTTTCTCATCTTGTCATCTAACATCCAACATCTATCATCTAACATCCGGCGCAACGCGCCGCAGGGGCAGTAAAAATCAAAGAGTTAGTAACTATCTGTTCCTTTCGAATCTTATCGAAAACTTATCCGAACTTTTATTTTATCTTACCTTTGTGCCTTAGTGCCCTTGTGTTAAATTCTTCTCCCTCTCGTCTCTTCCCTTCCGCTCTTCCCCCCTCAGCGTTCTCGGCGGTCTCTGCGGTGAGTCTGGTGTCTTACTCTGCTGCTTCCATCTCCAAATTTCAAATATTTTGGATCCGAGCCTGCCGGCCCGGAGGTCATCTGATAGCTTTGAAGGATTGCTTCCTGGCCCAGCCATTCATGCCGTCCGGGAGAATGATGTGGACGAATCCGGATTGTTCTCCTTCCAATCCAACCAATGTACCTGAATGGATACGAAACAACAGAGAAGATGAGGTGGAAGGCTCACTGAAAACCTCTACTTCAGGCTGAAATACAATCGCTTCCCTTCGTGTCAGTTCACCTGCTCTGGAATTTGCCAGGCCAAATACCATCAGGAGAAAAATAAGGGAAACGCCCAATCCGTAGTACAGTGGTTTTCGGGAGAATCTGCCCGAGATAAGAAGGCCTGTAAAAATAAACACGAGCAACCAGAAAAAAAGAAGAACCCCTTCCAGAACCGGGTAGGGAATTGATTGATAAACATGTCGATATGCATTCTCCACTGCCCCGGCTGGAGGTATTTTAATCTTGTCCGAAAGCCGACTTCTCAGAATGGCCAGGTTCCGCTTAACCGAGGGGTTCAGAGGCTGAATCCGCCGCGCCTCTTCAAAATAAAGCCGTGCAGATGCCAGGTCTCCTTTCCGAAAGCTGGCACAACCGAGGTTGTACATCAGATCAAAGCTCTTTTCCCCCCTGGCAGCCAATTCGGAAGCCGCGTCTCCATATAATTTTATTGCCTTGTCGTAGTCTTTTGCGGCATATGCTGCCGCACCTTTCTGGTAGAGTGCATTGATGTCGGAAGCCGAGGCAAAGCTTGACAGGCACAAAAGAAGCACAATCCAATTCTTCATAGTACCTTCTCCAGTTTTGAAACAGCGCTTTCTGCGTCTTTCATAATGTCCCGGTTTAATGCATTATTGCTAGGGGTATAGCTTTCAAAATCACAGTATTCCACCACATCCACAATCGCTTTGATCAGATCCGGTGGCACCTCCCGGGATTCCAGCTCCCTGGCAATTTCGTCAATTTTCAAATCCAGTACAGGGCGGTTCCATTTGTCTGAAAAGTATGAGATGCAGGCCTTGGAAACCTGCTGGTAATAATCCCGCCCCTTTCCCTTCTTCAGAAATTTTGCGGCCTGGCTAATCCGGTTTCGGAACAATGCCGCTGCGTGGCTTCGCCGATATTCAACAGGATCTCTCCGGGACGGGTCCCGCCACCGCAGGAAGAACCCCAACAGAATGAAAATGAAAGGAATGGCTGCCATGGAAACGCGATACCAGGTACTCTCAGAAATATCCACAAATCTGTCCGGGGCCGCCCCTGTCCGGATGTAATCAATATCCTTACCCACGGCAACAACTTCGTTACCGGATGTTCCTGGCAAAATATTTTCCGGCGTTGCACTTCCCTTTTCAACGGAAACGTCAATTGAGCCGGACACACGGGTTACATATTTCTTTGTGACCGGATTAAAAAAGATGATCTTTGTCCCGGGAATTACGAGGGTTCCCATTTTTTGGGGAACCAGGATTACTTTCCATGTTTTCTTTCCGCGCAGGGGATTTGCAGGCTCCCGTTCGAGCTTGGGAGATGATGGACGAAATACCCTGAATCCATCAATCGATTCAGGAAATACCAATGGAATGGTATTAAAATCCCCTTCCCCTGACACCACTACGGTGGCGGTGATACTGTCTCCCATTTTTACATGGTCCTGATTCACTGAAACAGACAACTGAAACTGCCCCACCGCCCCGGAAAATCCTGCCGGTTGGGGAGCAGGCAACGGATACACCATCAGTATTGCTGATTGGCTTTTCCGTTGGATCGGTTGACCCGGGAAGAATGAATTCGGATTCCCCACCTGAATACTGAACACCGGTTGAGGCAAAGGCAATCGCCCTGTCTTTGTTGGAAACACAATCTTTCTGAAAATAACAGCTGTGTTATAGGCTACACCGTTAATCATCATCCGCTTCCGGTCAATCAGATGATTCTGCCCGAGATCTTCGGTGAGAAAACCGGTAAAATCCGGTAGTTCCTGAATTCCCAGCCGAGCAATGTTCACGCGGCTGTAAATGCGGTAACTGACTTCCACCGCCTCTCCGACATAGGCAATCGCCTTACTCAACTCGCAACGGATGAAAAGCGAATCCGCTGTGACCGGTTGTTGAGTGACAACCGGGGGATTGAAAAAGTTGTCATCAAACATGTCAAAAGGCGACCTGGGCCGGGATGGGCGCTGAGACAAAAGACTGCCCTTCTTTACCGTGACGGAAATGGGTTGCGTCCGGTAAATTTTCCCTCCGACCTGCACCTTAAAGGATGGAATCTGAAAAGTACCGGCTTTACGGGGAGAGAGAGTAAACACCTCACTGATGGAGCGACTGACCTTCCAGTTGATAATTTGGGTGGACTCGCTGGTGGACGGCCCCGCAACAATTGAGAAATCCGGAATGGAAAATGAGCGGGGGAATTCCACATCTCCGTCGTAGCCATCTACGTTTATGGTTAACTGGAACGTATCTTCTGTTCCCACCGGGTTGGCAGACACAGTGGAAGTAACCTCCGTGGCACGGAGGGGCAAGGCAAGTATCAATAAAATTGGCAGAAGAAACTTCGCCATGTCTGACTTCCTCCCGTTTAGTGCCATGTCTCCATCTTCAATCTCTCAGTTTACCAGTCTTTTACGTTCCGTTCAACCGGTCTGGCAGTTTTCCGCTTTGCGTTCTTCTTTCTATCCTGCTTTTCCTGTTCCCGCAAGGCCTTCAGCATCCGCCTTGCCCGCTCTTTTTTCTGTTGCTGTTCTGAAGGCGGCTGTTTCTGTTGTTTCTTCTGATCGTTCTTTTTCTGTGCATCCGCCTTGTTCTGTTTCTGACTCTTCTTCTTGTCGTCTTTTTTCTTGTTATCCTGTTGTTTTTTCTGCTTCTGCTTCTGCTTCTGCAATTTCATTTTCTTCAGGCTCATCTCATAGTTTTCCTTGGCCCAGCGGTCTCCCGGGTCGGCCAACAGTGCTTTCCGATAGAACTCAGCCGCGTCCTTATATTTCTTCGCCTGGTACAGGGCATTCCCCGTATTGTAATAAAGGCGGGGCTGCAACTCCTTCGGCGCTTTACTCAAAAGATCTTTATAGGTCTTAACCGCATCTTCCACCCGGCCTGACTTCACAAATGCATTCCCCATATTGTATTTTACCTGTGGTGAATTATCCCGAAGGGAAAGTGCCTGAATATATTCCTGAAGCGCGGCCTTGTACTTTCCGCTGTCAAACAGTTCATTTGCCTTATGATTATGAATGTAGCCCGGGTCTGCCAGATGGAACTGGGCAAAGGCGGGCATCGCAATAAGGCTAAAAGCCATGGTGAACAAAGCAACCATATTTCCCGATATTCCCGTTCTCCCTTTCAGATAAAGGAAGGTGTTCCATTTCTCAGTATTCATACCGTTTCCCCCTCTCGTCAAAGCAATAAGAAAGCCGCAAGAGATAGGACAGACCCTGCAAGCGGCAGTTGGTAGCGATCCCTCAGTCGGACAATGCCCTTTTCTTCCAGCTTCCGACGCGACAGCTTCTCCAATTTTGAAGCCAGCCCCATGGCTGTGCGGGTATCAGAGGCATGGAAAAATCCGCCGCCCGTTTTCTTCGCGATCTCTCCCAATGCCTTGACATTGAGCCTCGAAATAATGGTTTCCCCGTTTGCGTCCTGCTTGTAGCCACCCACTTCCCCATCCGGACCGATTTCCGGAACCGGGGCACCGGCAATAGAACCGACACCGACGGTGAAAACGAGGACACCATTTTCCTTCAGTTTTCGAATCGCACTATCCACATTTCCACCAAAATCTTCACCATCTGAAAACACGACTACAGTCCGATACCCACCGGAATTCTCTTGAAAAGACTGAGACGCGAGGCCCAGTGCACGGCCCAGGTCAGTTCCTGCAGCAGAGGTCATGTCGGTGTCAATCCCATCCATAAACATAGCCACCGCCTCATAGTCGGTTGTCAATGGACACTGGATAAAGGCATCCCCGGCAAAAACAATAATGCCGACTCTGTCATTTTTTAATTGCAGTAACAGATCATAGACCATTTGCTTTGTCACAGCGAGGCGGGAAGGCTTCAAGTCCCCCGCATTCATGGATTTGGACACATCCACCACAAAGAAAATATCCCGCCCTTTACGCTTCCCCTTCTCCAGGGCTACCCCGTATCGAGGAGAGGCAAGGGACACAATCAGCAGCGCCAATGCCAGAAGAAAGAAAAACCATTTAAAAAATCGACGATCCCGGGCAACCGCCAAACGTACCCTGAAAAGGCCGGTTTCCTTAAAAAAATTTGCAACCGTATTGTGCCGAATCCATAGCACTACCAGAAATATCAGGATGACAGCCAGTCCGTACAGCAGCTCAGGATATTGAAAATTCATTGTTTTACCCTCAGAACAATTTCACGGACAAAGAAGAAACCCAGCATCAATGCCAGGGCACTCCAGAGAAAATAACTGTAAATATCTCGCCAGAGAGCAAATTTTTTGACCTCAATTTTTGTTTTCTCCATCCTGTCAATGATACTGTAAATCGCTTTCAGCTTTTCCGCGTTCGTTGCCCGGAAATACGCACCACCGGTTTTGCCGGTAATTTCCTTGAGCATGTTTTCGTCAATTTGAACCGGAACTTTGACAGTGCGAACCGTCCCGAAGGGGCCGGGTTGCGGCATTTCTGCATACCCCGTCGTACCCACTCCAACTGCATAGATTCGAATGCCCAGTGCTTCAGCCAGTTCAGCCGCTGAACGAGGGTCAATATTGCCTCGGTTATTCATGCCGTCGGTTGCCAGAATTATGACCTTGGATTTGGCTTTGGATTTTCGAAGCCGATTAACAGCGGTGGCAATGGCCATCCCGATTGCAGTCCCATCTTCAATGCTCCCCAGTTTCGTGTCCGCAATCAGTTGTTTCAGCATCTTATGGTCGGTAGTCAACGGGCAACGGGTAATGGCATAGGCGGAAAATGGAATATACCCCATACGGTCGTAGGGCCGGCCGTCCACAAAGCTGAGCAGCGTTTCCTTTGCCACCTGAAAACGATTGGGTTTCAGATCCATCGCCTTCATGGAAGAAGAAATGTCCAGGCAAAGGACAATGTCAATTCCTTTGATATCCTGTCTTTCATAGAGCTTACCCAATTGAGGCCGGGCAAGTGCCAGCACCATCAAGACAAGGGCAACAAGCGGAAACCATGCGGCGACCCGGAAAAGGTATTCCCGGGGAGAAACCGGCACGAGGTCCATCAGGAAACCGGAAAAACGGATGCCTTCCCGTCCGGCTCGATTTTGTTTCACAAGCCACCAGATTAGAAAAATCACAGGAATCAACAGAAACAGAACCGCCCATGACTCAAACCGAAACATTTGATTCCTCCCCACTTTCAGCCTTTTCCTTCTCCTCTTCCTGTCGCTGGCAGATCAGGTCAGCGAGCTTGTACACCAGATTCACATGACTGTTGGTTTCCCCTTGAGCCGGAACCAGTTTCGCAAATTTGACCATATCGCAGGCATCCAGAAACTCCCGAACCAGACGATCCTCATCAACGGTTGTATGCCCTGCAAGATTGTTCAGCATTTCCTCACTGGTTTCCACTGAATATTCCAGTCCAAAGGCACGGCCCAGAAAACGCTTCCCGATTTCCGCCAGTTCCACGTAAAAGTCCTTGATTCGTCCATCCTTCAGGTATCGACTGGCCAGGAGTTTTCCCAGAAGCTCCCGTACCTCTTCACATGGTGGAATTTTCGGCAGTTTCTTTTCTATTGCAAGACGGTCCCGGTTCCGATAGCGTTTAAGCATCCTGAAAATAACGAAAACCAGAAGTGCAAGGAGCAGAAGTCCCCCAAGCACAACAGCGACAACCCGAATCAAGTGGGAATAATCCGGTTTAATCTCCAGCTGGGGCTTCAATGGGTTAATTGTCTTCTTTTCCTTTCCTCCCGCAAACATAGAAACCACTTCCACATCCGGTACCTTCTTCTCCACTGTGTCTCCACCTGCGGTGGCCTTAATTTTCCCAAGGGACAGGGTTCCAAGCTGAAAAGGATGAACAGTTATTGAATAGCGATACAGATGATAACCATCCGGAAGTTTTTCATCCGTTGTAATTCCCTTCTCCCATACCGGCAAAGACTCGGTATTGTCTTCATCCACCGTCACTTGCGGTTTGACAAACGCAAAAGTGACAACGCTTCCTTCTTTAACAACTGCCCGTGCGGAAATCGTCACCGGGTCCCCCACGTGACAGGTGGATTTGTCAGTATTCACCGTCATATTTAAAGAAGTGGCGAAGGATAACACACTCGCCAACAACACCAGACAAATTGAAAGAAAGCGTCTCATCTGACCATCTTCCTCTTCCGTTTTTCAAAGAAACGGCGAAATGAATGATACATATCCGTTCCGGCCGTTACCGAGATATAATCCAGGCCCAATCTGGAAAAGGTTGAACTCAGACGGTCCCGATGGGCCATCACCGCCTGAATATAGGCATCCCGGGTTCGACGTGCGGCAAAATCCACTATCCTTGGGCGTCCGCCTTCCAAGGGCAGCATTGAAATCATGCCCCGCGGAGGGTTCAACTCCAGTCCACCATCTACCCAAACCGGAATCAGGTCATATTTCATTGCCGCCATCTTCAGCGTATTCTCAAAACCGGCTGCATGGAAATCGGAGATCAGAAATACCACAGCCCGACGCCGCTGAACCGACAGAAGATGCTCCAGCGCCACTGAAATGTTCGTGCCCCCGGCTCCCCGGAGTTCAAGCAGATCCCGAACAACCCGAAGTACATTTCGAACCCCTTTCCGGGGTGGAATGTAAGCTTCAATCCGATCCGAAAACCCGATCATACCGATTCTGTCATTATTCTTGATGGCGGAAAAGCCAAGGAGACCGGAAATTTCCGCACAGGTTTCCCGCTTCAGGCGGTTTCCAACACCAAAATCCATGGATTCCGACACATCCACAAGAAGCTGAATGGTCAATTCCCGTTCCTCAACAAAACGCTTCACATAAGGACTACCCATCCTTGCGGTTACATTCCAGTCAATGGAACGGATATCATCCTCTGCAACATATTCCCGCACTTCCGAAAACTCCAGGCCTCTGCCCTTAAACGCGGAGTGGTACTCGCCACCGAGTACTTCCTCTACAATTCGATTGGTGCGGATTTTAATCCTTCTGACTTCTTTCAGCAGCTCTTCCGCCTGCATTCCCTTATGCCTCCTGATTTCGCGGTACCGGGTTATCGCTCAAGCCGGAGGTCAGGGGACTTCAACCTGGTCAAAAACCATCCGGATGATATCGTCTGAGTTGAGATTCTCCGCCTCTGCTTCGTAGGAAAGAATCACCCTGTGGCGAAGTACATCCGGGGCCACCGCCTTGATATCCTCCGGTGTTACGTAGCCCCGGCGGCGAATCATGGCATACACCCGTGCCGAAATGGCAAGTGCCAGTGTCGCACGTGGAGATGCACCGAAATCAATAAGGGATTTCATATCGCCCAGGCCGTATTCCTCCGGCTCCCGGGTGGAGAACACCAGGCTGACAATGTATTGCTTCAATCGGTCATCCATGTACACGTCCGGCATCAATTGCCTCAGGGTAAGAAGTTCTTCCTGGCTGCATACCTGCTGCACATCATAACTTGTGTTGGATGTAAAGCGGTTCAGGATTTCCATCTCCTCCTTCCGGTTCGGATACCCGACTTTTAATTTCAGCATAAAACGATCCATCTGGGCTTCCGGCAGGGGATAAGTTCCCTCCTGCTCAATGGGATTCTGAGTCGCCATGACGAGAAACAATTCCGGGAGGGCATACGTTTCACTGCCGATGGTCACCTGTTTCTCCTGCATCGCTTCCAAAAGGGCACTCTGAACCTTGGCAGGGGCACGGTTAACCTCATCCGCCAGAACCAGGTTGGCAAACACCGGGCCTTTCCGGGATGAAAAGGTGCCTTCCCTGGGATTGAAAATCTGCGTTCCTACGATATCGGCCGGCAACAGATCAGGGGTAAACTGAATTCGGCTGAATTCTCCGTTCACCGCCTTCGACAGGGTGCTGACCGCGAGAGTCTTTGCCAGGCCCGGCACACCTTCCACCAGGATATGGCCGCCGGAAATCAATCCCACCAGCAACCGTTCCACCATATACTTCTGGCCCACTATTACATGGGAAACCTCACTGATCAGTCTGTCCAGAAAAGCTGTTTTCTCTTTCACCTGTTCATTGATGATGCGAACACCTTCTTCCATACAAAACCCCCTTCCTCAAGTCAACTCTATTTTTAGTGCAAGAATTATACCTATTTTGAGGAGTTTCTGGCACTGTGAAATTCAGCCTTGCAAATAACCCTAACCCATTCAATTTATGAAAGAAATTCTGGATTATCAAGCCATAGGGGAATGCCTGCCCCCCCCTCACAGAAAAATATTGTGCCGAAACGGCGCCCTGACCTTCCGGGAACCGACAAAATGGCATGGACTAAGAAAAAGAACCATCCAGACAATCCGTTTGATCCGATACTCCGTAATACCCAGCAGGTCACGGCTGCTTCACAGAACCTTATCATTTCACCAACAGCGGCGCCTTCAGCTCACGAATGTAGTGTCGATAAGCCTTCCGAAAGGCCTTGTATTCATCCAGTGGAACCGTTAATTTTTTCCAGACCGATACGATGTCCATGGTAAACGTTTTTCCTGCCATTTTACAATGGCGGGTCATGTGAAAATACGGAGTATCCAGCTCCATGTCTTTCGGTGCTTTCACAATGGTCAACCCCGCCGATAGTTTGAACACGACATGAATCTTGCGGGTTTTATGTCTGGAAAATTCTACAGGGAATTGCCGCTTTCGGCGAAAATAGTTCCTGGATCCGCTGTCAACCAGGTTCGGAATCACATAGGTTCCATCTGCCGCCTCTATTCCAGCTTTTTGAAGTGTCAACTGACAGGTGGTTTTTACGATGCCATTGCCTTCCACCACTTTGAAATCATTCAACACAGCGCCAGGGATCATCCTTTGAATCCAGTCACGGTAATCTTCCTTTTCTTCCTGCTTTGACACGCTGTCCCGGAACCGAAGTTCCTGGTAGGCCGGCTGGCCTGTTTTGATTTCCGTCAAGCCGGCGCATATTGATTTGTCCAGATACAAGTGAGCCATAATGATATATTGAAAGACATTGGAATCGGCTGAAGAATAGGGCAATTGGATAACCTGTCCGCCTTTGTCTGTAACCAGCAGCGCATTGGTTCCTTCCAGGTCTTGCTGAATAAAGGGAATTCGGGTAATCGGGTCTGTCATGTCCGCAATCAGAAAAGGCCTGTCATTAATTGTTGTGTTTGCAAGCTCATGGGTTTTATCATCCAGCTGTACCGCCAGAATCACGTGATTAAACTGGTTCCCCGGGAATTCGCGGAATACTTTGCGGTAGTCCCTTGCCTTGGCCATGACTGGAAATGCCTGAATTCCGCGACTTCTCAGCATAGCCGCCGCAAGGAAGGCCATGTCCTTGCAGTCTCCATAGCGGTGCTGCAGCACCTCACTGCAGGGATGCGGGATAATCCCCCCTCTTCCCAACTCTACATCCACATAATTAATGTGAGTTGGCACCCAGCTGCAGACCGCCCGGATTAATTCCAGCGGACTTGTCTGAGGGAAAATTTTCGCCATCTCTGTTTTGGCCTCCGGGCTCAGTTCAAGACGCCCGGAGGACTTCCGCCAATATTCCATACCAAAAGAGGCCCAGTCCCTGACTCCTGTGTTGTATGAAATTGCGAGATAAGGAATTTTATCCGCAAAAACCGGGTCATTGTCTTCCGGTTTCAGATAGGGAACCTTCATCACCCTGTACGTGCTCCCTTCTTTCTGAACCACATGGTTCAGATCATTTAAAACGGCAATCCGGGGAGAACCCGAAACCGTTATTTCCAGTTGACCAATTTCCGCATTGTCCCCGAGAGGAAGAAAGATGTCATCAAAAAAACTGTCTGCCGCCATTGTGTATTGGAAAGCAACAATATCCCCTCTGTCAACTGTTTTGAAACTGGCAACAATCTGCCGGTCATCATCTACAAAATTCTCATTCAACGCCAGTTTCAATATATTTTCCGTTTCCAGTCTCTCCTTGCAGGCCTTCGTCTCGTTCAGCCGCCATCCGTCAATTCCCGTAACCCTGTCCTTTCCACCGTAATGAATCTTCAAAGTTCCGACGCTAAGTCCCTTTGTATGTAGAATCTTATACACTACCTGCTTCCGCAGTTGCACTTTCCCAGCCATGAACCCCACATGAGTGCTTTTGAACAGAATCGCTACGCTGGGCTCCTCACTTCCCACTACAGGTGTGTAGGTTGCGTGTTCCTGGACCCAGGAAGGCGCCACAGGGAGCTTCTTGTGTCTCGGAAATGCCGGTAGTGACAGAAAAAGAATAATAAATAATAGTTTCCGGCTCATTCCGCTTCCTTCAACACAATGGTTGGATGCGAAACAGAGATCACCTGATCAAAATAATTCTTGAACATTCTGGCCGATGTAGAATTGAACATATTGCGATCCATATGCTCCTTTGTTTCAACAGTGAAGGTATGATCGTCCACTTTTGTAAAAGAAATTGCGTACCCGAAATAAAAAAGTTTGATGTTCTCTTTTTTCGGAACGGAGACAAGGCTGAAGTCCTCCGGGAGATGATAAACCAGCTTCTGCTCCACAATGTACGGATACTTGAAGACAATACTCGAGAAGCGTTTTTCAGCGTTAAACGGGTTTGTCAGGTAGCGGCTGAGCCCGACCGGCTTAAAAAAGGTCTGGTCCCCAGCCTCTTCCAGTTCAAAGGGAACAGTAAATTTCATATCCAGGATCAGGGGCTTGTGAATGTCCTTCAGGTTTATGACTTTCTGAGATACCACTTTTGCCTTGTCTCCAAACTGCTTCTTCAGGCGGGTTTCCAGTACATCCTGCTTCTCTTTGTCGTTAAAAAAATAGAGGGTTTTTCTTAACTTATAGCTTTCATACTGGTTCAAATATTGCACGAGGTGAAGACTCAGATTGTCGTCTCCAAAAGCCACATCAATGTTCACCTTTGTGACATTGGCTTCCGGCTTGTCTGCGTTTATTTTTTCCACTCGGGTTCCATTCTTCGGATCCAGAATCAACAAGGGAACGCTTTTTGCCCCATATTCCACCGTATCAGCTGGAAGCAGCCGCTTGGAGGGTTCCAGATAATGGACCTTTCCCTTGTAGGTCACCCGCAACATCGCTCCGCTGAACTGACTCAACGTGTGAAGGTCTTTGTTGAACAGGCGATTGTTCCACGGCGAATAAAAGACATAGGCAATCTGAGCATCGGGAAGTGCCGTATGAATCAATGCGCCTTCAATATAATTCAGCTGATAGCCCAGCAGGTATGGAAGCTTCATCATCTTTGAAACAGTAGTTGCGTGCGACAATTTCTTAATATATTTGTCGTCAAGTTTGGAAATATCATCCTTGGCCATGGTTGAGATCGGCGTGTAATGTTTGATGACATAGTTATGAATTTTTTCGATTGCCGAATCTGAGGATAGCCCGGGCATTTCCTTTTTTACAACTTTTCTGGTGGAGCCGCAGGGTTTGAACATTTTTTTCAAAGTCCGCTCATAGTAGCGGTCTCCCCGATCTTTCCAGTAATCGGTGAATTTCCAATTTACATCCATGTAATAAACAGCAATATACTCTCTTCGGCTGTTGTAGGGCAAGCTGTAATCTTCCTCCGGAAGGGCGGGGATGTCCTTCATCGTAAAATGAACGTATTGGCCCCTGGCAGATTTTTTCTTATGCTCAACTTCAGGCTGGGCATGGAGGTTTCCACCGACATACCCCCATCTCAAATATGGCCATGGTATAACCGTAACCTCTGATCGAAAGCAATAAATCGGATGTTGGGAATACCACGTATTGATACTCTGCAGACCATTGTATGTATGGTAATAGGAGTATTCCGCGATGGATCCCACCTCAAGGCCAGGAAGGGCAAAACTGATTTCAGTTACCTTCATTCCCCATTCTTTGGATACTTTTTTCCTGTGAATGTCTTTTTTATTCAGCACATGCTTCCTTCCGTCCGGAGTCCACACCGTCGCATGAATATCCCCGATATTTTCATCCTGCGGGTCGAAGGAAAGCTTTACGGTCCCGTAGTCTTCAATTCCCTTCCGGGTAAAAATCTTCATCCTCATCAGATATTTTGTCTTAGACATTTCCCGGGTATAAGTATTGTTAATCTCTCCTGTTTCCAGAAGAATCACAGCGTCCTCATATCCCTTTTCCGGATCCGCTTTCAGGTTTTTTTCAAAATCCGTCGGGGCTCCCCCCGCTACCAGACGCATTGTCAGAGCCAAGCAAAACACTATGGACAAAATTCGCTTCATATTTCCAACCCCCCTTAAAACAATGCCTTTTTTGTACCACACAACACCATGCATATAAAGAAAATTCTGAACGATAACCTACTGACAATTCAAGCCATTCGGCCAAGGGAAAGACGGGATTCAGAAAAATCAAAACTTCGTAGCTCTGAATGAAATGCATTATGTGGCAGATGGCATAAACATTTTGACATATGTTCAAAATATAGTCAGGCCCGGCAACACCATATTAACTCCAATTTTTTCTACAAACGATAGAGGTCGGTACGGCGGTCCCGATACAGGTGGTTCAGGGAATTGAGTTGCGGATTTGAAGTATACAGATCGATTTCCCGGGTCATGGCCACTGCTTCAGAAGGCCCTGCCTTTGCAATCACCTCCCCATCCGGTGTCATGATCTGGCTGCCGCCGGTGAAGGCGAGTGGAGATTCAGGGACCCTCGCCTCTGTACCGAATCGGTTGGCGGTAATGGCAAAAATGCGGTTCTCCACTGCCCGTGCGAACATGGCCCGCTGACACCAGGGCAATACCAGGTTTGCGGGATGGGCAATAACACCGGCCCCGCCCAGCGCAAGGGATCGAGCAGCCTCCGGGAACATCCAGTCAAAACAAATCATAGTGCCAAGATGATAACCCAGCCCGGTGTCTACCGGCACAAAAGGTGTGTCGCCGGGACTGAAAAATTCCTTTTCCTTAAAAAAAAGATGGGCCTTCCGATAAACAGCCAATATGCCGGCAGACCCCACAACCACGGCGGAATTGAAAACCGTATCGCCGAACCGTTCCGCGAATCCCGCAACGATGACGGCCTGTTTTTCACGGGCCAGGCCCTGGAGCACCTGCCCCAGTAATCCATCCGGGGCCTCAGCAAGTGCCATAACTTCGTCTATTGAAACAAATTGATAGCCTGTTGTGCAGAGTTCAGGCAATACCATCAGGTCGAATTCAGTAGTTTGCAACATATCAGTAATGATAGATATATTCTGCTCAATCTCACCGAACTCAGGTTCAAATTGCAGGAAACCGGCCTTCAATTTCATTTTTTCTTCGCTTTTTCTCCGATTGACTTCAAAATTGCCGCCGTATCTTTTTCCATTGTCTCTTTTGGATGTTCCACAATTCGGCCCATTTCCATCCCCTTTGCAAAGAAGAGAAAGGTGGGAACACGCTTAATATGGTAGGCATTTACGATTCCTGTATCATCTGCGAGATGGCGGCCCACTCCTACCCACTGAACGTCGTCAAACCTAAGCTTTTCGTTAATCCGGATGAATTCAGGGACATGTTCCACGCTGTCTGAACACCAGTCACCGAAAACCGTTATCACCGTCACCCCTTTTCCGCTGAGGCCTTTCAGGGAAACCGTATCTATCTTCACCTGTTCGTATCGCTTTTGAAATGACGGCACCGAAAGTACCTGCTTTGTCGTTACAAAACCGCTGAGTCCCAGAAGAGCCAATAAAATCATTGTTTTCATATCTCATTCTCCCTTATTCCGGTTCTGAATCCAGTATACCACTTCCCTTTGAGCCGAATGTGCAGGAATTCCCTTCAGCCTGCCCCGAAACAAAAAAAACGGCCCTTCCGGACCGTTTGAAAACATCCTTGCCGTCGGATCAATGATACACGAGTTTTTGAACCATCCTATGATAGTTCTTAGGAGCCTGAACCAGTTCCACACCGATTTTGTATCGGTTGTATCTCGCATTTGCCAGCTCCTGTATCCATTTCTGCCGAACAATCAGATCCACTACCTTGTCCCCTGTATCCATCCGAACCACGATTTCTCGGCTCGGGGGCATACTGTTGCACCGGAAGCAAAGGCCCCGATGGGACAGATCCAGAGTCTCCCCATTTTCTGTGGGCACTACTGAACCATAACGGAGGGCAAAGGATTTTTTGGACCTCATAAAACCACGTTCTTTCATGCCCGCCTCCCCTCTGTGGATAGAATAATACCTACTGATAAGATAGGCATTCATAGCAAAATGTCAACTCTCTGAGTTTTCTACCCCCCACTTGCCAGAAGAGTGATGGGTGATAAAAGATGTGTTCTGTGTTCAGTGTTCAGTGTTTTGACCGAAAGAAAAGGGGAAAGACACTTGCCAATTCTGTGGGCCGTAATTCGTATTTTGTGATTAGCAGAAACAAAGTAAGGAATGGCCTGTCCCCCCTTCTTTCACTCACTTGCACTTTCACTCGCACTATTCTGCCCCCTACTCCTACCCCTGCGGCGCGTTGCGCCGAATGTTGAGTGCTAAATGAAAAATGAGAAAAATCAGGGAAAATCAAAAGACAGGGAAGAGCCAATTCTTTGATTTTTCTTACCCCTACTCCTACTTCTTACTCTGCCGCTCACGCCCACTCGCAACGCCCACTCCGGGAGAAGGTTGAGTAAAAGGCAAGGCTGAGGTTGAGCAAAAGCAGGGATTGGAAGGGACAGGGATTCGCCAACTCTTTGATTTTTCTTACCCCTACCCCTACTCCTACTCCTACCCCCCCTGCGGCCTCTGCGGTGAGTCTCTCCGAAGAATTTCACCGCACAAGGTTGAGGATTCATCCTCTAACGGTCACCCCAAAAGTGAGAAGGGGCGTCGGCTCCCGCTGGGACGCCACTGAAACAGAAGGCTTCAAGTCGCCCAGCTTCTGCAATGTTGTCATCAACGCAATATCCGGCATGTTGTTTTCTTCGCTGAGGTGGGTCAAAATCACCTGCTCTGTCAGCTCCGTCACCGCCCGTTCTACAAGTTCGGCAGCCGCCTGATTGGACAGATGCCCCCTCCGCCCCATAATCCGCTGTTTCAATTCCCATGGATACTGGCTCATTTTCAACATCTGGGGGTCATGATTTGATTCCACCAGAAGCAGGCGGGAACCTTTAACTTCACAGGCTACCAATTCGGTGACATATCCCAGATCGGTTACCTGGCTGATGCGTACCCCGTCGTACTGGAAAATGAACCCAACCGGGTCCACTGCGTCATGGGAAACCGGACAGGGGAAAATTTCCAGCCCGGGTGCAGGGCTGAACAGCTTCCCGGAAACAATAGGAACCAGACCTTCATGTTTTTTCTCCCCCAGCCCGGCGGCAAGCCAGGTTGCTTCGGTTGCGTAAATCGGTGCACTGAACCTGCGACTGAAGGTGTGGACACTCTTAATATGGTCGATATGTTCGTGGGTCAGAAAAATCCCTTCAATGGACATAGGGTCTACATTGACTGCCGCCAGACGTGCTTCAAGTGCTTTGCAGGATAAACCGCAGTCAATGAGAAAACTATGATTCTGAAAACGGATATAGGTACTATTCCCACGGCTGCCGCTGGCAAGGACGGAGCATGCAATCATGGGTCACATACTTTCCGGATAAATGTCACCACATCTTCCGTACTGGTCCCCGGCTGGAATACCGCCTGGATCCCAATCTTTTTCAAACCCGGAATGTCCTCTTTCGGGATAATACCGCCGGCAAAGACCGGTATATCTCCGGCATTCCGTTCCTTCAAAAGCTTCAGGATCTCAGGAAACAGGTGCTTGTGAGCCCCCGAAAGAATACTGAGCCCGATACAATTTACATCCTCCTGAACCGCTGCAGTAACAATCTGCTCCGGCGTCTGCCGAAGCCCGGTATAAATCACTTCCATTCCGGCGTCACTGAGTGCCCTGGCAATTACTTTCGCGCCTCTGTCGTGGCCGTCAAGGCCCGGTTTTGCAATGAGTACACGTATCTTCTTCATCGCTCCATTATACACGAAAACAGGGATTCAGATAAGGGGTTAAGTTGAGCGGGCAAGAAGTAATGAGTGATGGGTGATGGGTGACAAAAGACAGGGAATGGCCAACTCCCTTCTTTCGCTCACTCGCACTTTCACTTGCACTATTCTTACTCCTACCCCTACTCCTACTCCTTCTCTCACTCTCCCGGCTTTACCGTAATGGCAATGTGGCAAACACCGTCAAAATCCACTTCATGAACCTTGCCGGCAGTCATGAGCTCCCGGACAGCAGCCTCCATGTTATTTTCTGAAACCCCGATACTGTCGCTCATTTCCCGAATGGTACAGGGCCTGATTCCAACTGTTTTCAGGATAACGGCCTTTAGCAATTCCCCCTGGACATGACGTTTTACGCCGCGGCGGGTGTAGTACGCCACCGGTACCGCTTTTTCCCCGATCAGTTCAGCGAAATGTTGAATAGCCTTTTCAGAAGCCGCATGGACATTTGATTCAGCCGGTGGGCGAAACACTGTATTGATTTGAACCGCGTCCGGCTCGATTTTATCAATCCATCCCTTCAGTTTCTGCAGTTCTTCCTCGCTGGTGTTGATTCCATCGACCAGAAGCACCTCCAGAAGATAATGGCCATGGTAGGCTTTTCTCGCCGCAATCAGCCCTTCAATGAGTTTTTCATATGGGATTGCGGCAGTGGGGCGGTTCACAAAACGGTAGGTTTCCGGACAGCCCGCATCCAGTGACGGTACCAGATAATCCACATCGAGAACCCGGTTTAGCACCACCTCCCTGTGAAGCAGGGAACCATTGGTCAACAGCACCACAGGAACAGTGGTCATCTCCTTGATTCCATAGATAATTTCGTCAATTTTACGGTGGAGTGTCGGTTCACCGGAACCAGCGAAGGTGATAAAGTCCGGCAGGTCATCATGGTGTTCTGTCAGGTAATGCCGAAGTTCTTTTAACACATCCTTTACAGGCGCAAAAATATCCACGGCATCAGTCGTCCCTGGCGTTCGCCCGACTTCGCAATATACACAGTCAAATGTGCAGGTTTTTCGCGTAAACAGGTCAATTCCAAGGGATCGTCCAAATCTTCGGGATGGTACCGGTCCAAAAAGCCATCTCACAATAAAACTCCCATTATACCTCGAGCCGCCACAGCCAGAAATATGGCTAAACCAGTGGTTCCGAGAATCACATACATGGTATTTTTCCATCCGGTTTCCCGGTACAACACCGCAATTGTCGAAATGCAGGGAACATAAAACACCGTGAACACGCTGAATGTAACAATCTGCTGAATCGTCATCACATCGGTAACCGTATTGGTACCAAGTGCCTGAAACAGCATCATCAGTGACAGCTCTTTCTTAAAAATGCCGAAAATTAAAGTGGTTCCCACTACTTTCGGCAAACCCAGAATCGTCACTGTTAACGGGGATAAGAAACTGTTCACTGACGTATCGAGATGATAGTACTCCAGAAACCCCAATAAAATAGTGCCGACAATCAGGAATGGGATCACAACAGTAAAAAAGTCTTTCAGCCGTATCCAGGTCTTTGCTGCAACATTTTTCAAAGACGGCATATGATAAGCCGGAATTTCCAGCACCAGGCCGGGGGATATCCGGGGGTCCAGCATGGCTGCGAGGCGTCCCAGGATGCCAATCACCAGTACGTTAACAATATAGAGTCCGATTGCATACACCGGGCCGAGATAGTATCCCAGCAAACCGAAAATAATAACAGTTCTGGCTGAACAGGGGACCAGCACAGCAAGTGAAGCTGCAACTACCCGATCCCGCTGGGTCTCCAGGTTACGGGCAGCCATTACTGCCGGAACGCTGCAACCATACCCGAGAACGAAGGGGATTACGGCTTTGCCGTGGAGCCCCATTTTGTGCATCACACTGTCAGCCAGAAAAGCAATTCTTGCCATGTAGCCGGTATCTTCTAAAAAAGACAGGCCAACCAGAAAGGGTATGATGTAAGGGACTGCGATCCCCAGGCCGGCACCCAGCCCCTGGACAAAACCGTCGGTGATGAGAAGCCCCAGCCCCTGTGACATCCACCCGGAAAGCACCTTCCCCAGCAATTGGAACTGGGCGAGAATCCATCCTTCAAAATACGCGCCTGTCTTAAACACCCCGGTAAAGAACAGATAGAAAACGGTCAGTAAAATCAGATAGCCCCAGACCGGATGAAGAATGACGGTATCCAGGCGGCTCTCCAGTGTGGGCTTTGTCCGCTCAAAGGAAGTTATCTGCTCAAAAATGCTCATAGCCAGATTGTGCCGCTCTGCCGCAATAACAAAATTCGCCGGGCGACCGTGTGCTTTTTCCAGCCGATGGCGACCGCTTTTCACCTTTTTCATCAACTTTTCGTCATAGCGTTCCAGCTCTTTCACATAAAAAGGGTCATCCTCCAGCAACCGGATAGCCACCGTCCTCGGCGGAACATGGAAAGAACGAACCAGGTCAGTCGGCAATTTTTCCGCCAGCGCCTCGACTTCCTGCTCCACATCCCGCTGATAATGCAATGCATCGGAATCAAGAGGCGGTTTTGCCCCATAAGTGGCCCGGATCACATCCAGGGTTCCCCGGCCATGGTTTGCCACCGTCTCCACAACCGGTACGTCAAGCAGCTCGGATAATTTTTTTGCGTCAATGAGGATTCCCTTCTTCCTTGCACTGTCCACCATGTTCAAAGCCACCACCATCGGCCGTTGCAGCTCAATCAACTCAATCGTCATTTCAAGACTTCGGCTCAGCACAGACGCATCAACGACATTTACGATGGTGGAATCCTGTTCATTGATAATGAATTTCTTGGTTTCAAGCTCGGCTTTATCGTTTGGTATCAGAGAATAAGCACCCGGAAGATCCACAATGGAATACAAAGTCCCCATCAGGTTCAACGATCCCATCTGATAGGAAACCGTAGCACCGGGGAAATTCCCAGTCAGCGCCTTGTATCCGGTCAGGCTGTTGAAGAATGTACTCTTCCCGCTATTTGGTTGTCCCGTGAGCAGAATCTGTCTCATGCGCTCTCTCCGTGCTACCATCGGTGGAAGAAATCAATATCTTGGAAGCGATTCCACGGCCGATTGCCACGTTACTTCCATTGACAGTGACCATCAGTGGTCCGCCGATAGCAGATTTCTTCGCCAGTGTCACCGCCACCCCCTCATGGAAGCCCAGATTTTTCAACTGCACCTGCATATGGAAACCGCCGGACATTTTCATAACCACGGCGGTTTCCCCAACTTTCAAATCCAGAAGTGTCTTCATTTTTTGTTATCCAGCTGTGTCTCCTGGAATCGTCTTGAGATTTCAATCTTGCCGGCATTTTCCAGAGATTTTCTGGCATTCCGGATGAATGAAGTAAACAAATCGTTGCTGCGCCGTTGAATTTCCTGTGCTTTCAGGTCCTGTGCTTTTGCCAGAAAATCCTTCTTGTCAAAGGCGACCTTGTCTGTAATATGGCACAGGATGATGTCCCCGTTCCGGTCCGGAAACGGTTCCGTGAACTGCCCCTTATCATAGGAAAATAACTTTTCAAAACTATCACTGTTTTTGTCCAGGATGAAATTTGCAGGTGCGCTCTTCCGGGTTACAGGTTCGACCTTCTGAATCGGCATTTTTTCTTTCATGGCCAGTTTCTTGAAATTCTTCGGCGTGACTTTCGTACGGAATGTCTCAGCTGCTTTTTTTGCCAGCGCCCGGGCTTTCACCATGGCAATATCATTCCTGACATTTCCGGCAACCTCTTTGAAAGGAGGAATTTCCGGCGATTTTTCCGCCATTACCTGAAATACAATTACGCCTTCAGCCGTCTTCAACGCATCAGATATATCTTTTAATTTCAACGAAAATGCCGCATTTGCCACCCTGGCACTTGGACCGATTCCATTGATTGTCGCCATGGGATCATTGGCAAAAAAACCACTGTCCATCACCTTATATTTCATTGCTTTTGCAGCCACGGCAAGGTCTTTCTTTTCCTTTGCGACTTTGCTGAATTCATTGGCTTTTTTCTGAACCAGCTCCTGCGCTTTCTTGAATTTCAAAGCGCTTTCAATATGGCTGTGGACCTCTTTCAGAGTCTCAACTTTACCTTTTTTATGACCAGTAACTTTGATAATGTGATAACCGAACTGCGTCTTCACCGGCTTGGAAAATTCACCCGGCTTCATCCCGAAAGCCGTATCTTCAAACGCCTTTACCATTCGTCCCCGGGGAAACCAATTCAAATCTCCGCCATTCTTTACTGTCGTGTAGTCATCGCTGTATTTTTTGACCAGATCACTGAACTTTTTTCCTTTTTTCAGCAGGGCATAAACCTTGTCGGCAATCTTCTTTGCGTCTTTGTAGCTTCTCTTCTTCATCGTTGTACCGATGAGGATGTGGCTGGCCCGCACCTGCTCTTTCTGGGTATACTTATCAATGTTTTTCTTGTAATAAGCCTTAATTTCATCCTCGGAAACCTGCATGTCTTTTTTGAAATCAAATGGCGTAAACCGCACAAATGAAATACTGCGTTTCAACGGTGTCCGGTACGCTTCCTTGTGGGATTTATAGTATTCTTCAGCATCGGCATCACTTATTTCTTTCATAGCAGCGGGCAAAAATGTCCTGGCCTTGAAAGTGATATATTCAAATCCGATTTTTTCATTCTGTTCCCGATAAATCTTCTCCACCTGCTCATCCGTAAGCGTTATGCTCGCATTAACCAGATCTCCCAGCTTCGTAATTATGGCATCATTCGCAATGGACTTTTCAAAATCCGGAATCGTTTTGCCATACCCTTCCACATAGCGTTTATATTTGTCATAACCGACAAATTCACCCTTTTCGTTGGTAAACATCCGCATCGAAAGAATCTTCTTCGCCACCTCTTCCTTTGAAACATGGACACCCATCTTGTCTGCGATATGCAATATCACCCGGGTATCCACAAGATTGCTCAGCGCCTGTCTGTTTATACCCAGCATCTTTGCCATGTCCGATGTGTAGCGCTTTCCATACATCTGCTTATATCGGTCTTCCAGGCTCCGATATTGCTCCACGTATTCCTTAAAGAGTATCTCATCACCGTCCACTGATGCAATCACCGAGGTGGGTTGACCGATTTTCCCCTGGGCTCCCCAATTTGCAAACACATAGACAGACAAGGCGATAATTACAATCCATAAAATAAACGACCACTTCTTAAAATCATTTCTTAATGCCAGTAATGCCATATTGAATCCCAAGCTCCTTTCCTTCGAACTTTCAAATCCCATCTATATTAGAGGATGAAGCCCCGAATCGCAAGGGAAAAGAGAGAAGAAGTGTTCTGTGTTCCGTGCGCTTCTGGCGCTTGTGTTCTGACAGAAAAAGAAGTAGGGGTAGGAGTAGGGGTAGGGGTAAGAAAAATCAAAGAGTTTGTAATTCCCTGTCCCTTCCAATCCCTGCTTTTGCTCAACCTCAGCCTTGCCTTTTACTCAACCTTTTTCCGGAGTGGGCGTGGGCGGCAGAAAGGGAGAAAGAATTGGCCATTCCCTACTTTGTTTCTGCTAATCACAAATCACAAATTACGAATTACGGTCCACAGAGTTGGCAAATGTCGGTCCCCTTCTCTTTCCGGTCAGAACACAGAACACGGAACACAGAACACTTCTCCCGTCTCTACTTCCCTTCTTTCGTCTGGAGATTGTGCTCGTAGCGCATCTGGAGCAGCTCCACCATCAATGCAAAGCCCATGGGCAGATAGATATATGCCTTTGGAACTTCCTTGTGCATGCCCTCCATGAAAATTGTCACGCCGATGGTGATCAGAAAGGCCAATGCCAGAATTTTCAGGGTTGGATGTCCGATGATGAACTCCCCCACCGGCCCGGCATACGCCATAATCAAAAGGAAGGAGAGTACAACCGCCCCAACAATAACCCAGACATGGTTGGTCAGCCCAACAGCTGTGATGACGGAATCAATGGAAAACACGACATCGAGAAGGACAATCTGCGCCACAATCAGAGCATATCCCCGGTGGTCATCGGGATGGAGTTCTGCATCCCCCTCTTCTTTCAATTCCACGGTATGGTGGATTTCCCGGACCGCTTTGAACAGCAGGAACATTCCCCCTGCAATGAGTACCAGGTCCCGGATTGAGAAATGACCGATAATATCGTTTGTCAGTGAGGCCAGTGCCAGCACGGCAATCACCATGAGAATCCGGGCAATCATCGCCATGGAAAGCCCGATTATCCGGGCCATTCTACGTCGTTTCTTCGGTAGTTTCCCCACAAATATGGAAATTACCAGGACATTATCCACACCGAGAACCAGCTCCAGCCCTACCAGCAGCAGAAGCAGTGCAATTGCGTCTCCCATCTTTCCCTCCACCTTTCATTTCCAGAAATCATACCACGGCAATACGACTTCGTCGCAGTGATTTGTGGCTTGTGGGAATGGGCTTCTTCTTTTCTCCACACTCGTCTGCTTTCCCCCTCTTCCTTTGTACCCTTGTGTCTTTGTGTTAAATTCTTCTCTTTCTCGTTCCTTCCCTTCCGCCCCTCCACCTCAGCGGTCGCTGAATGCCCGAATCCGCGCCAGGGCAAAATCCATTCCAGCGGTGAGTGCCTGCTCCACCTTCACATGGAGTGGCGCATCCGGCAATGCTTTCATCCCCAGATCATCGGAAACAACAGGGCCGGAGTGGAATGATTTCAAGTGTTCCAGGAATGCCTTCGAATATGTGGAAATCTCCCGGAATCCCGCGATTTTGACATGGGCAACCATCACCCAGCGCCTGGGAGTGGAAAGGGCACGGAAGGGTGCTTCATCTTCAGTGGAAATCTTCGTTACAACCGGCAAACCGAAATGGCTGTCCGGTGTTGTGGGGCCAAGGCCGGGATAGTGCTTCAGGCAACCGGTCACCCCTGTTGACTCCAACCCTTTCAGGTAAGCACCGGCCAGTTCGATTACAGTTTCCGGGTCTTTGCCCAGGGTTCTGCCGAAAAGGCCGTTGCCCCGGTTCCCCCGGTCCAGATCCACCACCGGGGCAAAGTTAATGTCCACGCCGAAGCGCTTCAGCAACAATCCTGATTCCCGCCCAAAAGCTGCCAGGTCATCCTGCTCCCCCATGGCCGGGATATCCCCGATAATTTCCCTGAACCGGTTTACCTGTCCCCCTTCAAAGTCCACCGCAATCCGCGTATCGGAGCCAGCTGCGGCCTTGATTTCAGAAATCAGTGCCGCGAGCTGGTGCTCTCCCCCGATGTTCTCGGAAAAAAGGATGATCCCGAAGGGACGGACCTGTTCCAGAAAGTGCCGGTCGGCCTCGTTCAACACTGGGCCACTGACTGAAACAATCAACCGGTCTGCAAAGGGAAGTAGTTTTGATGCATTGGGTTGCATTTATACCCCCTGCTTCAGTCGGGCCAGAAGGTTCAGCGCCTCAAGGGGAGTTAAACTGTCCACATCGGTGTTTTTCAGCTCCACCAGCACAGGGTGATCGTCCCAGTTAAACAGTGGCCGGTCTTCGGGTTTTTTAAGCCCCGGCCCGGCAATCTTGGGTTCTCCGCTCAACGTAAATTCATTTTTCTCAATATTTGCAAGAACTTCAAAGGCCCGGCTGATCACAGCACGGGGAATTCCCGCCAGTTTTGCCACCTGAATCCCGTAGCTCTTGTCCGCTGCGCCGGGAACAATCTTCCGGAGAAAAAGGAGCTCGTTATTCCACTCCTTTACCACAACGTTGAAGTTCACAATATTCTTAAACAACTTGTCAATGTCCGTCAGTTCATGATAGTGAGTGGCAAAGAAGGTCCGAGGGCATTCCTCCCCTTTTTTCGCCAGAAATTCGGTAATGGCCCATGCCAGGGACAATCCGTCAAAGGTCGCCGTTCCCCTGCCCACTTCATCGAGAATGATCAGGCTTCTCCCGGTGGCATTGCGGAGGATGTTCGCTGTTTCCACCATCTCCACCATGAAAGTCGATTCCCCGCCGGTGAGGTTGTCCGAAGATCCCACCCGGGTAAAAATCCGATCTGTCAGGCCGATGATCGCCTTCCTCGCCGGTACAAAACACCCCATGTGTGCCATCAGTGTAATCAACGCATTCTGTCGAAGATAGGTGGATTTCCCCCCCATATTCGGCCCGGTAATAATCGCCAGGCGACGGCCCATATCCAGGTCGGTATCGTTGGGAACAAAATGTTCCCCCTCAATCCGCTCCACCACCGGATGACGCCCCTGTTCAATATAAATACGATTTTCCTCCACCACCTCCGGCCGCCGGTAGTCCCGCTCAAGGGACAAGGCAGCAAAGCAGGCCAGTGTATCCAGAATTCCAATGGTATCTGCTGTTTCCAGGATCTCCCTGCGGCTGGCCCCTACATCCGAAACAAGGTTGTTGAATGTTTCGCCTTCAATTTCCAGAATCCGCTCTTCCGCGTGAAGCACTTGCTCCTCAAACGCCTTCAGCTCCGGCGTGATGAAGCGCTCCGCATTCACCAGCGTCTGTTTCCGGTCGTATCCCTCCGGTGTCCGGCCCCTGAGATTGGCCTTTGATATTTCAATATAGTACCCGAAAACCTTGTTATACTTGATTTTAAGTGAAGAAATCCCGGTTTTTTCCCGTTCTTTCTGCTCCAGTTCTCCCATGGCTGCCCGAACGTTCCGGGCAATCCCCCGCAACCGGTCCAGTTCCTCGGAAATACCGGGACGAATCATCCCTGCGCCCCTCAACCTCGGAGCACTTTCTTCCAGCACCGAATCCAGCTTCAAAAAAACCCCTTCCAGATCATGGAGTCCCCTTATGAGGGCTGTAAATGGTGCATCCTTCAATAGCTCCTGCAACAGGGGGACAGCTGCAAGCCCCTGCTTTAACACCACGAGTTCCGGTGGGGAAACTGTGCCCAGTGTTACCCGGGTAATAATGCGTTCCATATCTCCGATCAGGGACATGCGCTCCCGAATTTCAGTCAATTTCTGCGGTGCATCCAGCAACCACTCCACAACCGAAAGACGATTTTCGATTTCGCGGACATCCTTCAAGGGGAATTGAATCCAGTCCGCCAGTTTCCGCTGCCCCATGGGGGTAATGGTCGAATCCAGCGCCCATATGAGGCTACCCTTCCGCTTCCCTGTGGCAGCGGACACCAGCAGTTCCAGATTTTTCCGGGTCACCGGGTCCACTACCAATTGTCGGCTCTCCTCGCTGAACACCAGCCCCTTCACCGCAAAATCCCGGGTTTTGTAATTGTCTTCAAGATAATGGAAATACCCGCCGAGAGCCTGCAATGCGTGGAATTTCCCCTTGATACCGAAACCGGCAATGGTGCTCACCTCAAAGAGTTCCTGAATTCGCTCCTTCGCGAAGACAGCATTAAAGGCACCATCCTCCAGCTCATTCAACAGGGGGGAAAAAGCCCGGAAATCGGCCATCATAGACGAAGGAATGACGCCAAAAGGCACCACAATTTCACGGGGGGACAATAGTTGGATCTTTCTTGAAAGTGCCGATGCGGGGATTTCCATTAATCGGCATTCCCCGGTGGTGGGGTCGCCGAACACCAGCCCCGCCTTTCTTTCATCGGCATAGATCGACAAGAGGCCGCGCCCTATGGCATCTTCGTCTGAATTCAGGTGAGAAGTCGCCGGTGTTAACACGTTTACAACCGCACGCTTCACCACCCCCTTTGCCTGCTTCGGATCCTCCACCTGCTCGCAGATGGCCACCTTAAACCCAGCCTTCAGAAGTTTTGCCGCATAATTTTCATAGGCATGCCAGGGAACACCGCACATGGGTGCCTCGCCAAAAGTCCCCTTCCCCCGTTTTGTCAGTGCAATTTCAAGCACCTTTGAAGCCTGAACCGCATCCTCGAAAAACATCTCGTAAAAATCCCCCATCCTGAAAAAGAGGATGTGATCCGGATACTGTTCTTTTGCCTCAACAAACTGCCTGAGTGCCGGTGTCAATCTGGTTTTATCAATGGCCAATTACCTGCTCCCGATGGTATCATTCCCAATCCAAATACTGGGGCAATTGTATCACAAAGGCGACTTCGCCGCCGTGATGAGTAATGGGGGATAAAAAATGTGTTCAGTGTTCTGACCGAAAAAAAAGGGACATGGAATAGCCAATTCCCTGATTTCGGCACTTGCACTTTCACTTTCACTTGCACTATTCTGCCCACTCCGGGAGAAGGTTGAGTAAAAGGCAAGGCTGAGGTTGAGCAAAAGCAGGGATTGGAAGGGACAGGGAATTACAAACTCTTTGATTTTTCTTACCCCTACTCCTACTCCTACCCCTACTTCTTGCTCTGCCGCCCACGTCCGCGGCGCTGTGCGCCGAATGTTGAGTGATAAGTGTTGAGTGCTAAATGAAAGAGAAAAATCAGGATAAATCAAAAGACAGCCTGACCCCCTTCTTTCGCGCACTCGCACTTTCACTTTCACTA
>Ga0164318_10000707_pt1 | contig 27086 bp, 17 predicted proteins | sample GuaBasSedimGuay9_FD_113734 | JGI IMG/M metagenome (GOLD analysis project Ga0164318, IMG submission 113734) | Subseafloor sediment microbial communities from Guaymas Basin, Gulf of California, Mexico - Guay9, Core 4571-4, 0-3 cm | ecosystem: Environmental > Aquatic > Marine > Hydrothermal vents...
AAATGAGCTTTCTGAGTTTTATTCGAAAGGAGTTTCTATAATTGAAGAGCCTAATTATAATGACCTGTTGCCTTATACATTTTATAATTTTTTATTTAATAATGGATTAGTTGATGTTTTAAAGGGAGAGTTTATTTTTTTTCATAAATCAGGAATCTCTGTTATATTTAATATTGAAAGAAGAGAAGCTGTAGTTTTTTCTTTATCTAAAAAGCCAGAATATTTTATTATTGATGATAATATATTTTTTTTCATTTTATCTATTGCTACTATTTTAAATGGTGGTTTTATATTACATTCATCATTTGTTATTTTAGATAATAAAGGATATATTTTTTGTGGAAATTCTGGAGCTGGTAAAAGTACAATAACGCAACTATTAGATATTGAAAATGCTTTTAATGATGAAGCTATTATTATCTTAAATAAAAATAATAGATGGGAGGCAGTTCCTACTCCATTTTATCAATATAGAATAGTGGATAATTTGTCCTTTTTCATGAGTCATAAAATTGATAGTTTATTTTTTTTGAAGCAAAGTCCTATTTGTAAGTTAAAATCTGTGGAGGATATAGATAAAATTAGGGGAATAGAATTTATTTTAAAAAACCTTATTCATTTTCAGGTTATTTTTACACCATTTATTAAGAAAAAATTATTTAACCGAGTAATGGATTTTTCTAAAGACATAAATTTTTATGATTTTTATTTTAATTTGAATAAAGAAGATATTCTAAGATCGTTGGGAAAGATAGATTAAATATATTTTTTAATAGGAACCTGAGTTTGAAAAAGTTTTCTACTATTATTTAACTGAAATTTAATTTTTTTTATTTTAAAAAAAATTTTTTAGATAATAAAAATATTAATAAGATAAAATTGTTAAAAAAATATATAGTTTTTTTGTATATAATATATATCATAAAATAAGGAGTTAAAGAATTTGAAGCTTAGTTTTGTATTAATTAAAAAGATTAATAAAATAAAAAAATATTGACTTTAATTTTATTTAATATTATAATTTTCATATTAAAAGTATAATCTATTATAAAATATTAACAAAGGAGAGGACTATGAAGTATTACAGACGAACCAAGCAAGGTTTGAGAATTGCTGATAATTTAGATGGCTTGTTTTCCACATGGAAACAAGAGGAGGAAAAATGGCTTTTAATAGGTCCTCATGATGATGATGTTATTTTGGGAGCAGGTTTGTTATTGCAGGCAGGTTTAAAAGAAGGTGCAGAAGTATATGTTTTGATAACTACAGATGGAAGAATGGGGTATTGTCATTTGGAGCAAAGGGATAAAATTATTGATATAAGAAGACAGGAAACTATTGATGCGTATAAATTATTGGGTCTTTCTGAAGATCATTTGTTTTTTGCGGATTTTCCAGATTGTGATACTAATTCTTATATTGGAAGAAGAAAGGCAAAAGAGGGTGATCCAGAGATTGAGGGTTATACTGGACTTCAGAATGCATTTACTTATTATTTAAGAAAGGTACAGCCTAAGAGATTATTTTTTCCTACTGGGGCGGATTTACATCCGGATCATAAGATAGTATATCAGGAAGTTTTGATTTCTATGTTTCATGCAGCTGGAAATATATGGCCGGAATTAGGTCCTGCATTAAAAGGAACGCCATATGCGTATGAATTTGAGGTTTATTGTGATTTTCCAGAGCCTCCTGAGATTAAAATTGTTGCGGATCAGGATGTCTTTGAAAAGAAATTAGAGGCAATTGGAATGTATAAATCTCAAGAACAGATTGCTCAATTGGTAGAAACTCAAAGAGATGGCGGCCCTTTTGAATTTATTAAGCCTGTAAGTTATTCTTTTTATCATCCTAATAATTATATCTCATTGTTCTAAATGGGGTTTTGAATTTGAGAAGTTTTAGATTTGATTCAAAATATAAAATTTTATATGCAGGTGATGATGATATAAATTTAGCAGCAATTTATTTAGGTGCTATATTATATAATTTAGGGTACAGTTTTGATTATATTCCTTCTTATGAGAAATTTAATTTTAATTCTTTGGAAGAGCTTAATTATGATTTGATAATTTTGAGTGATTATCCGGCGTTAAATTTTTCCGAGTCTCAGCTGAATTTGCTCAAAGAGTTTGTTTTGTCCGGAAAGAATTTGTTGATGATTGGTGGTTGGGAATCTTTCACAGGATTGAATATAGAGTACAAAAATACAGATATTGAAAGTGTTTTGCCTGTTACTTTAAAAGATTCTGATGATAGAGTTAATGCTGGGCAGGGGATTTTAGTTAATTTGATTAATGATAACTTTTTTAGGAACCTCGATTGGTCTATGCCTCCGATAATTGTTGGTTTTAATCAATTTTATCCTAAAGAAGATGCAGTAACTGTTTTAGAAGGTAGTAAAATATATATTATTAATAATGTGCTTGAATTAAAAGAGGAATATCCTTTATTGGTTTTTTCTGATGTTTATGGAGGTAGAAGTACTGCATTGGCTTTTGATCTTGCTCCGCATTGGATTGGCTGTATGGTTGATTGGGGTGATAAAAGGAGAAGGATAGATTTTATTGATGGAACTTTTATAGAGATAGGCAATTATTATTTTGAATTTGTAAAAGAACTCATAAATATAGCTATAAAAGGAGTTTCAAATGAAGGGTAATGCATTAGTGGTGCAGGCAGGTGGTCCTACGACAGTTATTAATTCCAGTCTTGCAGGGATTATAGCTGCTTCAAAAGAGAGTGGCAATATTGAGAATATTTATGGTTCCAGATGGGGAATGCTTGGTTTGCTTGATGAAAATTTTATAGATTTAACAAAAGAATCTGATGTTGTTATTGAAGGATTGAAACGAACACCATCGAGTGCTTTGGGATCATCGAGATATAAATTAAGTGATAAAGATATGCCTAATGTAATTGAAATTTTTAAAAAATATAATATAAGATATTTTTTTGGTATTGGTGGTAATGATACGATGTTAAATGTTAAGCAGGTGGAATCTTATTGTAATTCCCACGGTTATGAGATAAAGGGGATGGGATGCCCTAAAACTGTGGATAATGATTTATTTGGTACAGATCATACGCCGGGATTTCCAACTGCAGCTAAATATGTTGCATTATCAATTTTGCAGGGAGGAATTTTAGCACGAGATATGCAGAAAGTTGATCAGTTTGTTATTTATCAGACTATTGGCCGTGATGCAGGGTGGCTTGCAGCAGCTGCTATTGCAGCAAAAAAGCATGATTATGACCCCCCGCATATTGTTTTAGTGCCAGAGATTCCTTTTGATAAAAACAAGTTTTTTGAAGTTTTTGAAAAGGCTTACAAAAAATATGGTTATGTTTCTGTAATTTGCGGAGAAGGTATTGCTTATGAAGATGGAACTCCTGTTTCTGCATCTCAGGTGAAAGATGATTTTTCAAATATTGAATTTGGCGCCATGGGTGGCACATCTGCTGCGATGATGCTTCATAGAATGATTCGTGAGAAATTTAACTTTAGAGGAGAATTTCAAGTACCAGAATCATTACCTATGTGTTCTGCTGATAGAGCAGTTGAACTTGATATTGAGGAAGCATTTTCTCTTGGATATAATGCAGTAAAAATGGCAGACGAAGGGACTACCGGGTTAATGACAACTATTATTCGAAAGAGTAACAATCCTTATACAACTGAAATTGGAACTATTCCGTTGGGAGACGTTGCAGCAAAAACAAAACCATTGCCATTAGAATATATTGATAAGGATAATTTGACAATAAAAGATAGTTTCAAAGAATATTTAATGCCTCTGGTTGGAGATATGCCAGAATATACCACATTAAATTTTTATCCTGTAAAATAAGGAGTGTGTTATGAATTTAAGTGATAATAAATATTCCAAATTCGCTTTAGTTAAGGAAATGATGGAGACTCCAACAATAATAAAAAATTTTCATACCAAAGATATATCTGATTTATTAGCAAAGTTAAAAGAGACAAAGAAGATTTTTTTTACTGGTGAAGGTTCGTCACGAATTTTTCCAGCAAAAAATACTATTTATACTATTTTGAAAAACAAAATTGATATTATCCCTCATACAGAAGGGAGCAGGCAGGCAGCAGAACTTAATTTGTCAGATTATGTTTTATTTGGAGCATCTAATTCTGGTAAGACTAATGAAGTAATTTCATTATTTAAGATGAAAAAAGCGAAATATCAATTTGCATTAACGGCTTTTGAGAATACTCCGTTGGGGAAATTATCAGATGATGAATTTGTTTTAAATTGTGGTAAGGAAGATGCTGTTGCTGCAACGAAAAGTGTTATTGAGCAGGCATTATTTTATCATAAAGTGATAGCAGCATATAATAAGCATGATATATCAGATTTATTAGATGAATTTTCAAAAAAAGCAGAAGAGGTATTGACTTTAGAGATAGATAAAGATATTATAGATTATCTTGTACAAGCTCCGGTTTTATATTTTGCAGGACGAAATAATGGAGTTGCAGAAGAAGCCACATTAAAAACGAATGAGATTACAAGAAAAAAGTCAGATTTTTTAGAAGGTACTTATGCTGTTCATGGTATTGAGGAAGTGATGAACGCAGATGAGGCTGTTATAGTGATTGATCCGTTTCCTGAAGAAGAACAGAAGTTCAAAGAAGTATTGGTTGATGGGGTTGGAATGAAAGTTTTTGCAATAAGTAGTAGGGATACATTATTTCCAACAATAAAGATACCATCAATGCAATGTTTTGATGGATATTTGCAGCTTATGACTTGTTGGAATTTATTGGTAGAGGTAGGAATTGCCGAAGATATTAATTTAGATAAGCCACAAAGAGCGCGAAAAGTTGGTAATGAATATAAGGGGGAGTAAGTAGATGAATTATTACATTGGTTTTGATTTAGGTGGAACTGAGATTAAAGTTGGAGTTGTAGATAAAGATGGAAACATTATTGCAAAAGATAGCTTTACAACTCCACAGGATGCAGAAACTAAAGATGAATTTGCCAGAATAATGGCTGACAATGGTAAACGAATTGTTGAGAAAGCAGGTATTAATTTTGATGATGTTAAAGGAGCAGGTATTGGGTCTGCGGGATTGATTAATCCTGAGAAGGGCAGAATTGAATTATCTGTAAATATTCCAATTTTATCAGAGTTTGATCTTGCACCAGCGGTTGAAAAATTTCTTGGAAAACCTACATTCCTTGATAATGATGTTAATGCAATGACATTGGGAGAATTTTATTATGGAGCAGGTAAAGGTTATAAACATATTATTGCGCTTACCTTAGGCACTGGTGTAGGTGGTGGGTTTATTATAAACGGGCATATTTATAGAGGCGCCTCATTTACTGCTGGTGAAATTGGTCATATATCAATAGATCCATCAGGATTATATTGCCCTTGCGGAAATTATGGATGTCTTGAAAGGTATGTTGCCAGAGACGGTATTATTACAAGGTTTAAAACATATATGAATCAAAAAAGATTTCCAACTAAAATTAATGATTATTTAGAAAATGGTGAAATTACTCCAAAAGCGATTTCTATGGCAGCATTAGATGGGGACCAATTAGCTATAGATGTATTAGCTGAGACTGGTAAGTATTTGGGGATTGGATTATCAACGCTTGTAAATGCTTTTAATCCGGAATTAATTATAGTTGGTGGTGGTATTGCAAATGCTGGTGATTTAATTTTAAAACCTGCTGAAATTGAAATGAGAAAAAGAGCTTATTACATACCTGTAGATGCTGTTAAAATAGTACAGGCTAAATTTAAAAATGATGCAGGAATAATAGGTTCTGCAGCTGTGGCTTTTGATCGTCTAACAAATTAATTTAGTATTATATTTTTTTGATAATTTGAAGGGTAAAAGCTGGTTATTCAGTTTTTACCCTTTTTTTTATTAGAAGAAATATATTTTGTACCATTTTGATAAAAAATATGTTATCTGCATTTTATTTAAAAAGAATTTATATAATAAAAAGTTAAACTTAATACTTTTATTTGAAAGTTAGCCATCAATTTAATATAAGGATAAATAATTATTTGAAACCATATTTGAATTTATATATGTATAGATGATTTCATAAAATATAAAGTCTGTGATAAGTGATAAAGTGGAATATTTAAATATTTAGATATTGATTGTAATAGCACTTTACCCCCTGTTGCAAATTTGTTTTACATGATTTGAAAATAGCAGAAATATATTTTCTCTCTTATGATTTAATTTTTTAGAATTTTCCTCTTGAGATTTTTTTATATTTTATTAAATTATCCATAGTTATTATGGAAATAGAGAAAAAATTATAAAAAAGGAGAATATTTAATGCATGGTAATGGTATTATTATAGGTGTATTAGGTGGACTTGCTATTTTTCTTTATGGTATGAAAAAAATGTCTGAATCTTTGCAGGTTGTTGCTGGTAATGAAATGAAAAGGATTTTAAAAATATTGACAAATACTCCTTTGAGAGGGGTTTTTGTAGGAGCGTTTGTTACTTCTATAATTCAAAGTAGTAGTGCGACTACTGTTATGTTGGTAGGTTTTGTTAATGCAGGACTTATGACACTTCGTCAGGCAATTGGTGTTGTTATGGGGGCAAACATAGGCACTACCATAACTGCTCAGATTATTGCATTTAAAATTGGCCATTATTCATATCCTATAATTATTCTCGGTGTTATTATGATTTTTTTTAAACGAAGTAGAAGAATGGAACTGTGGGGGCATGTAATTTTAGGATTTGGTTTATTGTTTATGGGACTTACTATTATGTCTTCTACTTTGAAACCATTGAGACATTCAGAACTTGCAAAACATTTTTTTGTAACATTAAGCCATAATCCTATTTTAGGAATTTTAGCCGGTACTCTTGTCACTGTTATTATTCAAAGTTCTTCTGCTTCTATTGGACTTGTAATCGCCTTGGCAAATAATGGATTGATTGAATTGCAGGGAGCAATTTATTTAGTATTGGGAGATAATATTGGAACTACAATTACAGCATGGCTTGCATCTTTAGCTGCTGATAGAGCTTCTAAGAGAGTGGCATTGGTTCATACGATGTTTAATATCATTGGAGCAACAATTTTTGGGGTTTTGACTTATCTTACTATATATCCACATTTTATTGATTGGTTGACTCCTGGGGCACCTAATACCGAGCATATTGCTCGCCATATTGCAAATTCTCATTCTGTTTTTAATATTATAAATACACTTGTATTTTTGCCATTTGTTTCTGTTCTGGAAAAAATTGCAATGAAAGCATTACCTTTTGATGGAAAAGAAAAAGAGCTTATAGGAGAACCTAAATATATATCTGAAAATTTGCTTACGACCCCTGAACTTGCAATTGAACAAACTATTAAAGAAATTAAAGACATGCTTAGATTATCAAATATAGCTTATAATAAAGCCATTGATGGTTATCTTAATAAAGATAAAAAATTGTTAAAGCAGGTTGATGAGTATGAAAATGCTATTGATCATTTACAAAAGGAATTGACGTTTTATATAGTTAAAATATCAGAGCAATCTTTAAAAGAAGATGAGTATAATAAAATCCCTACATTATTACATTCTATAAATGATATTGAAAGAATTGGCGATCATTCTGAAAATTTAAAGGAAATTTTTGAGAGAATTTTGGAGCATAAAATTGATTATCCAGATTTGAATATTCAGATTAAACATGTTAAAGAATTATTAAATGAAATGAATGAGAACACACTTAAATATATTAATACATTTCAAGATATTAATAGGTTTAAAGTTATAGAGATTGAAGGTAAAATTAATCAGTTACAAGAGGATGTTAAATCAAATATTATTAGTATGTTACAGAGTGGCAAATGTGATCCGATTTTTGCTATGAATTTTACGGATTTTATTGATAATGTAGAAAGAATTGCGGATCATATGAAAAATATTGTAAAAGCAGCTTCAAAAGATTTTGAGTTTAAAAATATTGAAAAAGGTAAGGTTTTTTTTGTAGAGCAATTAGATCATCCAGATAAGGAGGATTAATTTTGTCATATAGAATATTATGGATAGATGATGAAATACATTTTTTTAAACCCCATATAGAATTTTTAAAATCTAAAGGATATGAAGTAGAAGGGGTATCAAATGGACTGGACGGAATAGAATTAATTGAAAAGGAAGATTTCGATATTGTATTGTTAGATGAAATGATGCCAGGGTTAGACGGTATTGAAACTTTAAATAGAATAAAATCTCTTGATTATAATATCCCTGTGGTAATGATTACTAAAAATGAAGATGTAGAATTTATGCAATCTGCAATTGCAGAGAAAGTTACAGATTTTTTAACCAAACCGGTAAATCCGAGTCAAATTTTATCCGTTTTAATTAAAATTTTTCAATCAAAGAAACTTCAGAAGAAGAAAGCATTGGAAAATATTAATAAAGAATTTAATCAAATAAGATTTAATTTGCTAAATATAAGTACTATATCTGAATGGATTAAGCTTTATGGTGATATATTAAAATTGGAATTGGATAATGAAGATATAAAAGATGAAAGTTTATTAGAAATTTTGAATTCTTTAAAAGAAGATGTAAATTTGCAATTTTTTAATTTTATCAAGAACAATTATAAGGATTTATTGGTAAATTCTCAAGAAGTCTTTTTTTCTCATAAATTTTTGCCTAAAGTAGTTTTTCCAGAACTTAAAAATGGCACGAAAATTTATTTATTTCTACTTGATTGCATGAGAGCAGATCAATGGATAAGAATGACCGAAACTATTAATGAGCTTTTTAGTATAAAAACTAATTATTATATGTCGATATTGCCAAGCGCAACTCCTTATTCTCGTAATGCAATATTTAGTGGAAAATTACCGTTGATTATTCATCAGAAATATCCTGGTTTGATCCCGTGGTTTGAAGAATCGGAAAGTGGAAAAAATGATAATGAATATGATTTATTACTGGATTTAATGAATGAATTTAAGCTTTTTTTAAACCATAGACCTTATTTTACTAAGATATTAGATTCTTCATGGGCGGAAGAAGTTTATAAAAAAATGCCTTCTCTCATAAATATTGATTTTAATATTTTTGTTTTCAATTTTCTCGATATTATTATTCACCATAGACCAGGAGAAAGGGAAGAATCCAAATTGTTACAGGAGATAGTATTTGATGAAATTTCTTTTAGAAATTTGGCAAAAAACTGGTTTGATAATTCATGGATTTTTAAAATATTACAATATATATACAAAAATGATAAAAGTGATTATAAAATAATTTTTACAACAGATCATGGTTCAATCTTATGTAGGAAGCCGGTTGTAATAAAGGGAGATAGTAAAATCTCTTATTCTTTAAGATTTAAAATTGGGAATTATTTGAGGTTTGATAAAAAAGCAGGTTGGCTTATAGAAAATCCGGAAGATATATTTTTGCCCAAGGAAGGTGTCTTGACTAATTATGCTTTCGCAAATGATAGTAATTATTTTGTTTTTAGCGGAAATGTAAAGCCATTTAGTCAAAAGTACAATAATAATTTTTTGCATGGGGGAATATCTTTAGAGGAGATGATATTACCTTATTCTATATTAACACCTAAGCGATAGAGAGGGATTTTATGGAATTTTATCCTGAAAAATCTGGTACAGAATTAAATTTTAAATCAATATTTGCTGGAATATTAATGGCTATAGTTTTAGGTGCGGCAAATACATTTTTGGGGTTGAAAGCTGGAATGACAGTTTCTGCAACAATACCTGCGGCTGTTATTTCTATTGGAATTTTTAAAATGAAATTTTATCGTGGTACAATATATGACCAGAATATTGCAAGAACTATTGCATCTGTTGGGGAAGCATTAGCTGCAGGTGCAATATTTACAATCCCTGCTTTTGTAATTGTTGAATTAAATGGCAATAAAATCTGGCAGGAATTTAATTTTTGGGTAGTATCTTTTATTTTAGTGTGTGGTGGTTTATTGGGTATATTGTTTGTAATCTTGTTAAGAAAAGCTCTTGTTAATCATGCTGATTTACCTTTCCCTGAATCAGTTGCCTGTTATGAAATTGTGCAGGCAGGACAAAAAAAAGAATCTGGTGCAGGTTTAATTTTTTCTGCTATGGGTATTAGTGCATTAATCCAATTTTTTAAAGACGATAAAAGTATTGTTTTATTTAAGGATGTTCTTGTAAAAGTAATAAAATTTCCTGTAGCATTTTTGAGTAATAATTATAAATTAGAAGGAGCTGTTGTTTTAAATTCTCCCGCTTCATCTCCAGCACTTTTAAGTATTGGATATATTGTAGGATATAGAATTTCTGCAATAAATTTTTCTGGTGGCATGCTTTCTTGGCTTGTATTAATACCTCTTGTATTATTGCTTAATCCAGATTTATCTAATATTTATCATACAAATAATTATTTTGATTTATCTTATATTGTTTGGAAGCAGATTGTGAGACCAATTGCTGTTGGAGCAATGCTTGTTGGCTCTATTTATACTTTATATACTATAAAAGATTCCCTGATATCTTCATTTAAAGGAGCTTTTTCTATAAATTTGAAAGATATAAAAGACAAATCTGATAAAGATACAGATATTCCTTTTAAAATAATACTTTTAGGTATTATTGCTTTATCTGTTCCTATAACTTTTATATATTATTATTTTACAGGTAGTATTATAGCTTCATTTATTTCTTCTATTGTTATGATAATTGCAGGATTTTTATTTTCAGCAGTTGGTTCTTATCTTGTAGGGTTAGTAGGAGGCTCTAATCAGCCTGTGAGTGGGCTTACATTATCTTCATTAATTTTATCTGCAATTTTAATGTTAATAATTGGAACAAAGGGATTAAGTGGTATTGCTGCTGTTTTAGGAGTTGCGGCTGTAGTTTCTGCTGCAATCTGTACATCTGGGGATATGATACAGGATTTAAAAGTAGGACATATGATAGGAGCAACTCCTTGGAGAATGGAAATAGCTGAGATTTTGAGTGTTATTTTTGTCTCTTTTTCACTGGTATTCCCCATGATGTATTTGCATAAAGCGAGCATTCTTGCCGGGCATGGTGGTATTGGTGGAAGCGATCTTCCAGCACCACAAGCCAATCTTATGGCAGAATTATCAAAAGGCATCATTACCGGACATATGCCATGGGGTCTTATTTTTATTGGAATGTTTCTTGCTCTTTTGTTAATCCTTATTAAAGCTCCATCTCCAATGTTAATTGCTGTTGGTATGTATCTTCCTTTTGAAACTACTTTTGCAATTTATATCGGCGGTATTATAAAATATATTTTTGATAAAATTTACGCTAATTCAGAAGATTTTGATTCTATTAATAAAAAAGGTATTCTTATTGCATCTGGCCTTGTTGCAGGTGAGGCTATTATTGGAATTGTGATTGCTATTTTGTTTGTTACTTTGAAAGGTATGTCTATTGCTGATATTCTGTTGCCTGCTAAAATTATTTCTTTGTTTCATAATATAAGTTCATATACTTATTTTATTATTTTTGTTATTGTTTTTTATATGCTTGTTTTTTTACCAGGAAAAACTAAACAATGAAGATAAAGAATATTTTTTTTGACCTCGGTAATGTTTTAGTATATTTTGACCATACTATATTGCTGAATTTTTTTGAAATAAATGAAAAGAATAATAATAAATTAAAAAAATTATTTATAGATTTTAATTGTGGACGAATTAGTGCTCAGGATTTTTACATCCGGATTAAAATTTATTTAAAAAAAGATATTTCATTTGAAAAATTCAAGAAAATTTGGTCAGAGATTTTCGAATTGAATAACGAGATGTTAGATTTTGCGGTGCTTATGAAGAGACAAGATAAGAATATATTTATTATTTCAAATACAGATGAATTGCATTTTAATTATATTATTAATAAATGGAAAGAATTAGAGCAATTTGATGGATATATTTTATCGTATAGGGTAGGAGCTATGAAGCCGGATCCTGTAATTTATAAATATGCAATAGAAAAATATAATATAATTCCGCAAGAATCATTGATTATTGATGATTTACCAGAGAATATTGAAGGTGCAAAGAAGTTTGATTTTAATACAGTTTTATTTAAAGATAATGGGGATTTTAAAGAGAAAATATCAAAATTTGATTTTTAATTATATTGCTTTTCAAAGAATTTTGGATTAAGTGCATTTTTATCTTTATCAACCCAATATGTATTTTTTTTCTTATCAGGTTTCATTGTCAAAAAATTTTTTCCTGATAATTTAAGTATTATACTTAGAGGAAATATAAGTAGATAAAAAATTATGCTTAGTATGATTCTTTGCATTATAAATGATAGTATATTTGCAAGAACCATCCATGGGTAATAAAAAACTAAAGTTAATTTTTGGTATACTATGGAGGCAAAAAGAAATATAGCACTGCCAAGGATAGATACACTTAATAGTGTGTTATAATGTTTTTTTAATGCGAAAAGGCTTAATAGAACAAAAATAATAGTAAAGAGAATATTGAAGTTTTTTAATGATTTTTGGTCTGTTTTTATATTTTTTATAAAATTATCTTTAATCCAGTTCAAATTCGTCTCTCCAATCTTTTATTTCTTTTAGCATTTTTTGTTCTTTTTTATCAATTAAGAAGTTTCCAAGTACAAGATAATCCATATTTGTACGCATAAAGCATATATAGGCTTCTTGGGGGGTTCTAACAATAGGCTCTCCACGTACATTAAAAGAAGTATTAATAATAACAGGGCAACCAGTTTTTTCATAAAATTTTTTTATAAGTTTGTAATATTTAGGATTGGTTTCTTCTTTTACTGTTTGTATTCTTGCTGAATAATCAACATGGGTAACAGCAGGAATAACAGATTTAGGAATATTTAATAAATCTATTCCGAAAAGATTTTTTTTATCTTCAGGAATAGGTATGCGTTTATCTTCTTTTACATCAGCAACAAGTAGCATATATGGAGATGGCCTATCTATTGTAAAATAATCTGATACATATTCTTCCAGAACAGAGGGAGCAAATGGCCTAAATGATTCTCTGAATTTGATTTTGAGATTCATTATTGATTGCATCTTTGTTGATCTTGCATCGCCAATTATACTTCTATTTCCAAGGGCACGTGGCCCATATTCCATTCTACCCTGGAACCATCCTATAACCTTCTCATCAATTAAAAGATCTGATACTTTATCAAATAATTCTTCATCACTTAGTTTTGAATATTTTATATTATTTTGATTCAGAAAGTTTAATATTTCATCATTAGAATAAGAAGGGCCTAAGTATGAGCCTTTTTGAGAGTCCTTGTTTTCTGTAATTTCTCGTGAATTATTTAGGTACATATAATAGGCAGCAAAAGCAGCGCCCAATGCACCACCTGCATCACCTGCTGCAGGTTGAATCCATATATTATCGAATATTTTTTCTTTTAGGATTTTGCCATTACCCACACAGTTTAAAGCGACTCCACCTGCAAGGCATAAATTTTTCATACCAGTTTCTTTTTTTACATGCTTTGTTATTTTATTCATTATGATTTCTGTTACCTCTTGTACTGATCTTGCAAGGTCCATTTCTTTTTGTGTTAATTGTGTCTCTGGCTTTCGTGGAGGCCCTCCAAATAGTTTATGGAATTTTTCGTTTGTCATTGTTAATCCTGAGACATAATTGAAATAATCCATATTCATGGCAAAAGAGCCATCATCTTTTATGTCTATTAAATTATCTAAAATTTTATCAACATAAATTGGTCTACCGTAAGGAGCAAGCCCCATGACTTTATATTCACCGGAATTTACTTTAAATCCAGTGTAATAAGTAAAAGCAGAATATAGCAATCCAAGAGAATGAGGGTAATGAATTTCTTTTTTTATTTCTATTTTATTATCTATTCCAATTCCCCATGAGGTTGTAGTCCATTCTCCTACACCGTCTAATGTTATAAAAGCTGCTTCTTTGAATGGAGATGGAAAAAAAGCGGATGCTGCATGAGATAGGTGATGTTCTGAGAAAAGAATTTTTCCTTTGTAGCCTAATTCATTATTTATTATATCAGGTATCCATAGTTTTTGCTTAATCCATACAGGCATTGCTTTTAAAAAAGCTTTTAATCCTTTTGGAGCAGTAGTTAGATAACTTGCAAGAATTCTTTCGAATTTAATGAAAGGTTTATCAAAGAATACTATATAATCAATATCGTTTATTGAAATATTTGCTTCATCAATACAATATTGAATTGCCTCAATAGGGAATCTATAATCATGTTTTTTTCTGGTAAATCTTTCTAATTGCGCAGCAGCAATAATATTTTCATTTTCTATTAAAGCAGCTGCACTATCGTGAAAAAAAGCAGAAATTCCTAAAATAAACATATTTTCTCCATAGAAATATAAAAAAAGCCAGCAAATTAATTTTTGCTGGCTTTTCTATGGCACCTCGTGGAATCGAACCACGGACACAAGGATTTTCAGTCCTCTGCTCTACCTTCTGAGCTAAGGTGCCACTTGTCTTTTTATATAATAAATTTTTTTATTTTTGTCAAGAGAAAAAGAAAATAAAAATTGAAGTTTTTTCTTACTTGTTGTATAATGTGTTCCACCATAGTGGTTGATTTTTTAAGTATTTATCGAACCATGCAATTATAGTTTTTGTCCATTTCAATCTTTTTTGGTAATCTAATATCCAGTGATCTTCATCTTTTACATGAATCATTTCAACATCTTTGCCTAATAATTTTAAAGCAGTGTACATTTGAATACTTTCTCCTACTGGCACATTTGTATCAGATGAGCCCTGTAAAAGTAATAATGGAGTTTTGACTTTATCAGCATTAAACAAAGGACTTTTATCTACATATATATCTTTTCTATTCCATGGGAAACTATTAGCAGTTGCAACTGCACTATATAGATATCCCCAATATCCTTCCCCCCAATAACTTGAAATTGAACTAATTCCGGCATGGGAGATAGCAGCGCCAAATATATCTGTTTTTGTTAAAATATTCATTGTTAGAAAACCGCCAAAGGAAGCACCAATACATCCTATTCTATCAGGATCAACAAAAGAATGAGCCTTTAAAAATTTTTTTGTGCCTTCAATCACATCTTCTGCTGATCTTGTTCCCCAATCATTTACATGATATGCTGAAAATTGTTGCCCATATCCTGTAGCACCACGAGGCTCTAATACATATACAATATATCCATTAGCAGCATAATATTCTTTTGGATATCTTCCACCAAAATCTTTTCCTACTGGAGAGGTTCCTCCATAATAATATACTATGCATGGATATTTTTTTGTACTATCAAAATCAGGTGGATAATAGACAAATCCTTCAATTTTTATACCGTCTTTATTGATAAAATTCCAATTTTCAACTTTTCCTTTTTTCACATATTTATAAGTAGGATTTTCAAAATCTTTAAATAATTGATTTTTATTATTTTTTAAATTAATTGTATATACTTTTGGATAATCATAGGCTCCATTGCCAATGTAAAATCCAACTTTATTATTTTTATCTATAGTTAATGAATTAACTATATCTACAGGAGTTTTAATCAAATTAAATTTTTTTGTTTTAAGATTGTATTTATAGATATTGCTATAAATTCTGTCTTCTGTAAGAAAATATATTGTATTTGCTTTATTCCAATATACTCCTTTAATTGAAGGATTGAAATTATAAGTTATTGGATCTACTTTTTTAGTTTTTAGGTTATAAATGAAAGCCTGATTATCATAATCATTTGGGAATAGAGAATCAGGTAGATTAATTCCTATATCACCGAAGGATGATGGGCCTCCTGTTACTAATAAACTTTGGTCATCAGGTGAAAAAATAACCCCATTTGCCCAATAAGATGTAAAAAGTGTGTCAACTGTGAAATTTGTAAGATCAAAAAGATAGTATCTTTTTTTACTATAAGGTCTATTATTAAAATCAACAAATGATCTGGTAAAAATAATTTTATCACCTTTATGACTAAAACAGTTAAAATTTGTTGAGATTTTGCCATAAGTCAATCTAATTGTACTTTTATCAGGATAAGTTAATAGGTATAAAAATGAACGATTTTTCCACCATGGCCATCTACTTTGCATACCATCATATTTTTTGAAATTTTTATCTTTTTGTTTTAATTTTTCGTTTTTTGTATAAATTAATGATTTGCCATCATAGGACCAATAATATCCGCCTAAATCTTTTACAGGATATAATACAGTATCAATTGATTGGGTTTGAAGATTATATAATAATATCATGCTGCCATTATCGTTTCTTTTTATAAATGAAAATTGTTTACTATCAGGGTACCATGAGAATGAACTTATTGAACCAAAAGCTTGAGAATTGAAAATTACTTTTTTTGTTTTTGTGTCAAAAATTTTAAGGTATTTTTCTGTTTTATCTTTATTTAGGTCTATATAATTAAAAAAGACTGCAACTTTACTTCCATCAGGTGATAGAGAAAGGCTCGAGATTTTTGTATTTCCTATTATCTTATCAAGGGAGTATGTTTCAGTAGGTTTATTGAAAAAATCGATTTCCAATAGGCTATCTGAACTTTCAAAGAAAATTTGGAAAGTCCAGTCTTTATTGAATTTTTCACTTTTTAAAGTTTTTATAAAAATTTTATGATATCCTGTTTCAAGGTTTATCTGTTTTGAATGAGTGCTTAAAATAGTATCATTTGTTTCGTTATTTTTAGATAAAATCTCGTTATTATCAATATATGCAGTAAACATATTGTTTGTATTTATATTTAAAGTAGGATTTGAGAATTTATTAGTTTTAAAATAGATAACAAGGTATGAAAATTGGTTTTCATTTTTATTGCCATGTATAATAAATTTATTATGTTGGGGCGATATTAGATTCCATTTTCGATTGTATTTTGAAAAAAACTGAATTTTGTCATTTTTTTCAGGTTTTAAATTTTTATTATATTTAAAAATGAATTTCATTGCTTTTTTGATATTATATCTTTGATTATTTATATTTTCATCTTCAGAGAATAAAGGCTTATTAAAACTTACTGGTTTGAAAGATAAAAAATATGGGATGTGTATTTTTGTAGATTCAGCATAAAGAGACACATAAAATATTGTTAATAAGAGTCCAATAAATAATTTTTTCATAATTCCTCCAAAAGCTTAGAAATTTTCATTACTTAAAATGTAGACAAGAGTGGCAAGAGAAGCCACGCCTAATTCAAATTCTCTATAATGTATTGTATCGAATGTATCATGACTGGAATGGTGATAATCCATATATCTTTGTTGGTCTGGCACATATCCAATTTTTATTTTACAATTTTTTATTTGGGCTACATCAGCCCCTGATCCGCCTTTTTTTATCCATTCTATTCCTGAAATATTAAGATAAGGCAAATATTGTTGCATTTTATTTAAGATAGTTGAATCACTATCGAAAAAGAATCCCCTCGGTGTTCCGCATCCTCTATCAGATTCTATTACAGCAATATGGTTTTGATTGCCAAATTCTTTATTATAAGCTTTTGCTCCTCTGATACCATTTTCTTCATTAACAAAGAAAACGCACCTTAATGTTCTTCTATGTTTTATGTTAAGTCTTTTGAATAATTCAATTGCTTCTAATGATTGAATACATCCGGCAGCATCATCATTTGCACCACATCCGACATCCCATGAATCAATATGCCCGCCAACAAGGACTATTTCATCTTTTTTATCTGTACCTTTTAGATCACAAATTAAATTATACGAAATAGTATCTGGTTTTGTTTCACAATCTAATAATAATTTTAATTTTAAATCAGAATTTTTTCTTAGTAGAGAAGATAATTTTTTACCATCTTTATAACCTATAGCAACAGCAGGGATTTTTTTGTATTTCCCGCCATAAATTAATGTGCCTGTATAGGGTTGATTGTCTTTACCTGAAGTAATAGACATTGTTATAACAGCAACAGCACCATATTTAGAAGCACTATCTGCACCGAAGATTCTATATTTTACTAATTCACCATATCCTCGTAATGGATTAAAATATCCGTTGTAGAATTCTTTACTAAAATATACAATTTTTCCTTTAATAGAATCTTTTTTATTATATAAATCCATGAAATTTTTCACTTCTATTACTTTTGATATTATTCCGTCTTTTGGAGTTCCCACAGACATTCCGAGAGCAAGGATATTAAATTTAATAGGTTCTTTTCCTATTGTTTGGCAAATATTATATTTCCCTCTTTTCCAGTTGGGAACCATTACTTTTTGTAGATATACAGAATCAAAGCCAAGTTCACTCGCTTTATTTTTTAGCCACATTAATGCATTATTCAAATTTTTTGAACCACTCAAACGAGGTCCGAATTCGCATAAATCTTTTAGAATAAAATACCCTTTTTGTTCTATTAATGCGGTTTTCATAAATTTATAACTTATTGAATCAATAGATGGTTGAGCTATTAATAATTTACTTATCAGGAAAAAAACAAGTATAAGTTTTTTGGGCATTGTGTCCTCCTTTTTTTAGTGATATAAGGTATTTGCAGAAAAAATCAATAAAAAATATTAAAAATAATAATTTTGCGAAAAATTTATTTAGCGAGCTGTTTTTTATTTAGTTATCTATAAAGATGTTTATATTATATTATAAAATTTTATTTATTGTTTAATACTTTTTATATAAAACAATAAAAGTTTTATATAAAAAATAAGTAAAAAAGTTTTTTAGGCTATTTTTGCTTGACAAATAAGGAAAATAGTATTTATTATTTAATCAATTAAATTGAGTGTTAAACTCTAAATATGGAGGTATTATGAAAAAGGTACTTTTTGGTTTGTTGTTGGTTTTATTGTTTTCATTTCAAAGTTTTGCTATTCAGCTTAAGGGTAAAGTATTAGATGGCAAAACAAAAGAACCATTAATAGGAGCTAATGTAATAATTAGGGGGACAAAAATTGGAGCAGTTACTGATGTTAATGGAGTTTTTACTATTAAAGCAGATATCACGGGTGATTTTTGGTTAGAAATTCGTTATGTAGGGTATAAAAGTATTGCTCAAAAATATTCTTCTTCCCAGGATTTAACAGATTTAGTTTTTTATATGACTGAAGATGTGTTTAAAGCAGAGGAAGTAGTGGTGACAGGCATAGCGTCAAAGACATCAAAAGCAATAGCAGAGGTTGCTGTATCTTCTGTTTCTGCTGACAAATTAACAGAAGAGCAGAGTTATCAAGATGTTTCTCAATTGGTATCAGGTAAAATTGCGGGAGTTTATGTAAAACCTACTTCTGGTAATGTTGGTGGAGGTTTTAGATTCAATGTTAGAGCAAGTGCTGGTTTGAATGGAAATGAACAACCTGTTATTTATGTAGATGGTGTTAGAGTTGATAATAGCCAGTGGAGTGGTGCAGGAGTTGGTGGTCAGGGCATTGGATTGCTTGCTGATCTTAATCCTGAAGATATTGAGAAAATTGAGGTTTTAAAAGGAGCGGCAGGGGCTGCAAGTTATGGTACTGGCGGTTCCAATGGTGTTATTTTGATTACAACTAAAAGAGGTAAAAAAGGAACAAAAACAGGTAAAGGTGTAAAAGTAGATTATAAATTTGTATCTGGATTTAATACACAATCTTTTAAATATAGTACAGATGATTTTTATTCTGCAGATAGTGCAAATGCAATTTTTAGAGATGGAGTTATTCGACAGCATTCATTGGGTATTTCAGGAGGAAGTCCCACTTTACATTATTATTTATCTTTAGATAATCGATATGAGGAAGGTATTTTAAATAATAATTCTATGGATAGAAAAAGTATTAGATTAAATATTGATGCTTTCCCTAGTGATAAGTTAGTTATAAGAGCATCAAGTTATTACGCGAAGAATAAAATTACAAGACCGTTTAATGATAATAATATTTTTGGGTATTTAGGTAATACTCTTTTAATGAAGACACCTTATGGATGGACTCCTCATGAATCTATTGATGCAGAAGAAGATGTTGCTTATGATAATAGATTTATTAGTTCTATTAGTGCAGAATATAAGTTATATTCTTATTTAACTTTTTATGGTTCTATTGGTTTAGATGAAAGTGATATGCAGAACTATCAGTTATTCCCTGTAAATTATGATTATATGCTTTATGATACAGGGGATAAGACAGTTTTACATAGACATCATACTAACACAACAGTGGATTTGCATTTTACATTTGAAAAGGAAGTATACAAAGGGTTAAAAAACACAACTATTGTGGGAACACAATTATTTGATAGAAGATATAGAGATTATTGGTTTGAAAAAGCAAATTTTTTAACAGGTTTAATTACAAATATTGGAGCAGGTTCAGAGTTTAAAGGTGGAGATGAATTTTATAGCAATACAAGATCTGCAGGTATATTCGCAGAATCTAATTTTGATTATAATACTACTTATTTTTGGACAGTTATGTTGCGTAGAGATTATGCAAGTACAATTGGTGAAGATGCTCCAAATATTTTTTATCCTAAATTTAGTTTTGCAGCGAGATTAGATAAGTTTGATTTTTTCCCAAAAATGTTTAGTTTGATGAAAGTACGTGTAGCTTATGGAGAGACAGGCACTTTACCAGGTGCAACAGATGGTATTCCATTATTATGGACTGCATCAAATTCAGGTTTTGGTGTGGGTGCAGCTTTATCAAGAATTGGAAATTCTGAAATTGAACCTGAAAGAAAGAAAGAATTAGAAGTTGGTTTTGATTGTGAATTTTTAAATCATTATGCATTTGAATTTACCTATTATAAGGAAAAAGTAGTAAATTCTATTGTTTCTTTCGAAAATGCCCCATCTACCGGAAAAACAGCAAGTGCTGTACCTTTTAATATCGGTGAATCAAAGGGTTGGGGTATTGAGACAAAATTGGATGCTTCTTATTTTAGAACGGAAAATTTTGAACTTAATTTTACTTTGATTAATAATTATGCTACAAATGAAGTTGTGAGTTTAGGTGGTGCTCAGCCTATTTTTGATGGTTTTGATTTGAATGTGATTAAAGAAGGTTTAAGAAAGCATGAATTTTACACATGGAAAGTTTTAGGTGCAAAATTTGATGAAGAAGGTAAATATATAGGACCTGAAGTAACAGCTGATAGAGAAGATGTAGGAAGTCCTATTCCTTCATATACTGGTTCTTTTAGAATGGATTTTAAATTTTTTAAGAATTTTAGATTAGCTGTACTTGCAGATTGGGCAACAGGTTTGAAAGTATTTAATAACACAAAATTGTTTCAGATTAGATTTGGTAATAATCCAGAATATAATGAATTACAGGAAAAATTAAATACTTTAACTCCAGGTAGTGCAGAATATAAGGCAGCAGCTGAAAAGTTTGCAAGATTGGATTGGCGATATGACTATAATTTTATAGAAGATGCTGATTTCTTAAAATTAAGAGAAATTAGTTTTAGCTATTCTCTAAATGATATGGTTAAAAAGTTTAAATTTGATAAATATATTAGTGATCTCTCTTTGGTTTTAACAGGTAGAAACTTGTTAACAATTACAGGATATAGCGGCGCAGATCCAGAGGTTAATTTTGATGGTGCAAGATCATTGTCGAGAGGACAAGATTTCTTGACATTACAAAATCCAAGAACTTATACTTTAATGTTTAGAATTTCTTTCTAATGAAAGGAGAGATAATATGAATAGATTTTTTAAATTATTTTTAGGACTTCTTGTACTTGTAATTTTTGCTTGCAGTGATTATGTAAAAGATGTTGATGATAGAATTGACCTGGTTGAAGATGCAAAGCTTACTTCTGAAGCGCAGACAGATTTTGTAGTAACAGGTGTTTATGGTAGATTTGCAAGTACAGTTGATGGTCAGCTTGCATTAGCTGAGCTTTTATCAGATGCTTTCTTTTATTCTAATGATGTAAAAGGTGCTTCATTCCCTTCTTATGAAGAAATTGATAAAGGTGAAATAGAATTGGATAATAATTCTGTTGACGGTATATTTAATGCTCTTGGTCAATTAAGATATTATGCTGATACTTTAGTTGATAGAGCATCTCAGATTGAATTTAAAGATGAGAATAATAAAAATAAAGCTTTCTTTGCGGGTTATTTCTTTGGAGGTGTTGCAAGATATTTTTATGCTATTTATTGGGGATTAAGTGAGCATCAAGGCGGTGGTGTTATTAATGAAGGCCCTTTTATTCCTTCCGATGAGATGATAGAACTTGCTATTGATAAATTAACAGAATCTTTAGATTATGCTGATGATTATCAGAAAAAAGTAGTTAATACTTTGCTTGCAAGAATTTATTTAGTAGTTAAAGGAGATTACTCCAAAGCTAAAGAATATGCAGATAAAGGATTAATGGAAGGGGATGCTCCTTTTCAATCTTTATACACATCAGAATCAAGCAATTACTGGTGGGGATATGCAGGACCAGGTAGATGCCAGTTTGTTGCATCTGATAGGTTTAAACAGTATATTGATACTGATCCTGCAGAAGCTAATAGAATTAAATTAGCACCAATACCTTCTAATTCTGATGCAAACAAGGTATATTATAGACAGGATATGTATCAATTGGAAGGCTCACCTCTTACTTTTCTTGATTGGCAAGAAAATGCTTTAATGTTAGCTGAAATTGCATTGCATAATGGAGATAATAATACTGCTTTAGAATATGTAAATAAAGTAAGAGCTTCCCACAGTTTATCTGATTTAAGCTCAATTGATCAGGATGTGCTTATTGCAGAAAGAGACAAAGAATTATTTACAAGAGGTCTTAGACTTCTTGACCAAAAAAGATTTGGTTTATGGCATTTGGCTTCTGATAAATGGGAATTTTTACCTATTACAAGAAGTGAAAGAAATAAGAATAAAAATATTGATTAATTTATAATTCTTACTATTAAGCCCCCTATATAATTATAGGGGGCTTTTTTTATTGATATTTTTTTTTATATATTTTATTATAGATGCATGGAAATTAAAATTTCTGTTATTATTCCAACATATAATCGATTGGAATTTTTACCGATTGCCATCGATTCTGTTTTATCTCAAACATATCCTCCATATGAAATAATTATTGTTGATGATGGTTCGACTGATGGAACAAAAGATTTTATTAAATATGTATATGGTAATTCATTAAAATATATTTATCAAAAAAATCAGGGAGTAAGTTCTGCAAGAAATACTGGTATATATGTATCAAAGGGAGATTTTATTGCATTTTTAGATTCTGATGATTGGTGGAATAAAAATAAATTGGAAGAACAGGTTAAGTGCCTTTTAAGTAATCCGTATTATGAGGTTTGTTATACTAATGAAGCATGGTTTATGAATGGTAAAAGAAAAAATCAACATAAGAAGCATCAAAAGTATGGAGGCGAGATTTTTCAATATACACTACCATTATGTATAATAAGCCCCTCGTCTATTCTTCTAAAAAAAAGTATTTTTTATGATATTGGTGTTTTTGATGAGACTTTACCTGTTTGTGAAGATTATGATTTATGGATAAGGATAGCTGATAAATATGAAATTTTATTTATTGATAAGTTATTGATTAATAAAAGAGGGGGGCATGAGGATCAATTGTCTCATTCTTTGCCTATAATGGATTATTATAGAATAATTGCCTTGTATAAATTTTTAATGAATAAAATGCAATTAGATGAGCACTATAAATTAGCTAAACAAATGATTGAATATAAAATTAAAATAGTATATAATGGAGCGATTAAGCATAATAATATTGAGTTGAAGGGGAAATTAGATTTTATAATAGATTCTTTAGTGCTTTCTGTAAATAGATAAATTTTCATTTTAAAATACTACATATAAAATTTTATTAAAAAAAGAAAAATACTTGCAAAAAAAATTGTATTTAATTAGATTAGTAAAATTAGAATAATTTAAAAGGAGAGGGAATTTGGTGTTAAAAAAAATTATTATTTTATTGCTTTTTATTAATGTATTATATGCGAATGAGAACAAATTATGTGATTATGTTAATCCTTTTATAGGAACAGGTGGTAAGGGGCATACTTTCCCTGGTGCAGTTTTGCCCTTTGGAATGGTGCAATTATCGCCTGATAATGGTTTTGCAGGGTGGGATAGAATAGCTGGATATTTTTATCCAGATACCATAATAAGTTACTTCTCTCATACACATTTATCAGGAACAGGTATTGGTGATTTATATGATATTTCTTTTATGCCATTTTTGGCTAATTATAAACATGAATCAGTCCCTGATAGCTTGAATACAAGAATTTTTTCAAGATTTTATCATAGAGATGAAAAAGCTTCACCTAATTTTTATTCTGTAGTTTTGTCAGATTATAAAATAAAAGTGGAATTAACAGCTACATTAAGATGTGGTTTTCAAAAATATATTTTTCCTTCTGATAGAGAAGATAAAGCAGTATTTTTAGATTTAAAAAGAGCAATGAATTGGGATAATACTGTAGCAACGAATATAATTATTGTAAATGATTCTACTATTGCTGGCTATAGATTTTCTTCAGGCTGGGCAAAGAATCAGAAGGTGTTTTTTTATAGTGTATTTTCTAAGAAATTTGATAGGTATGAATTAGAGAATTTTCATAACTCTCCGGGAAGAGCATATTTGTATTTTAGTGATGACACAATTTTGGTTAAAACAGGGATATCTTCTGTTAGTATTGAGAATGCTAAAATGAATTTATTAGGTGAAATTCCTGATTGGGGTTTTGTTAAAGTAAGGGAAGATGGTCGTAGAATATGGGAAAAATATTTGCGTAGAATAAAAATTTTTTGTTCAGATGATGCTTTAAAAACAATTTTTTATACTTCATTATATCATAGTTTGATTGCACCGTCAATTATTTCTGATATTAATGGAGAATATAGGGGATTTGATGATAAAGTTCATAAAGTAGATTTTTTTATGTTTTCTACATTTTCTCTCTGGGATACATTTAGAGCAACACATCCTTTATTTACTATAATTGTACCAGAACTGGTTGATGATATGGTTTTTTCAATGTATGAACAGTTTAAACAATCTGGAGAATTATCTATTTGGCCTTTATGGTGTAATGAGACAGAATGTATGACAGGCTATCATTCTATTCCTGTAATTGTTGATGCTGTTTTTAAAGGTTTGGTCAATAATATGCTGGATTCATTATATTTAGCAGTTAAGAATACTTTAATGCTTAATAAAAGAAGTTTGAATTATTATAAAGAGTATGGGTATATACCATACAATAAAGCTCATAATAGTGTTACTAATACATTGGAATATGCTTTTGATGATTTGTGTGCAGCACAATTTGCAAAATTTTTAGGGGAAAAAGATGATTTTGAATATTTTCTATCTCGTTCTCAATCATATAGACATATTTTTAATAAAGATAGAAAATTTTTTGTGGGCAAAGATGATAAAGGAAATTTTTTTAAGAATTTTAATCCAGACCATTATACAAAAGAATATATTGAGAGCAATGCTTGGCATTATACATTTTTTGTACCTCATAATATTCAAGATTTAGTTAGTTTATATGGGGGGAAAGATAGTATTGAAATATATTTAGATTCTATGTTCAATCATAATCCTTCAGAAGATGATAAGTTGCCTATTTTTAGTACAGGAATGATTGGGCAATATGTTCATGGTAATGAGCCAGATCACCATGTCCCATATTTATATGCTTTTACAGATAATCAAATTAAATCACAAAAGGTAATATATAAAATATTGACTACATTATACACGGATAAGCCTGATGGAATATGTGGGAATGAGGATTGTGGACAATTGTCTTCCTGGTATGTTTTTAGTGCGTTAGGTTTTTACCCTGTTAATCCAGCTTCTGGAAAGTATATTATTGGTTATCCTATTGTTGATAGTGCAGTTGTTTATACTCAATCTGGGGATTTTCATATAAAAGTTGAAAATAGTCATAGTGATAAAGGTTTTATGGCGGTTAGAGAGATTTTTCTAAATGGTCAAAAAGTTAATGATTTTATTATTAAGCATAAAAATATAGTTTCTAAAAATGGATTTTTAATTTTTAAAAAGTAAATTGGGATTTTTAGTATGAAAAAATTATTTTTGATATTTATTCTTTATGTTTTTATATACTGTTCTAACCATGATAGCAATAAAGAGGATAGTGAGATATTAAGTAATATAAAATATTGCTCATCTACCAGGTTGCTTAAGATAGAGGATACATTAAGGATAACTTATAGTGTTCCGGATAGTTTAAGTAATTATAATATAGAATTTTTTTGTAGTTCAGGAGATATTGTTGAACAGAATGATAGTAGCATTTTATATAAAGCTCCTGCTAAGCCTGATTCTGTTTTTATTATTGGATATGGTATTGATGAGAATCAAGATACGGTTTTATATGGAAGGTTTAAGGTACTTGTTTATAAACAGATTATTATGCTAAAGGGAGATGAGTTTGATAGTGATAAATGGTATTGGCAGTGGGATCCTTTTTTGAATTTTATAAAATTAGAAAAAATCCCGGTAAATATAGGGATTGTTGGCAAGTCTTTAGATGCACCTAATATTATGTATATTAATTATCTGAAAGATTTATTAAAAACGGGGTTAGTTGAATTTTGGAATCATGGCTATAATCATGTTCTTATGGCGGAAAGGGATGATGGTTCTGTTTATTGTGAGTTTAAAAATACAAGTGTTGAATATCAAATAGAGCATATGAGAAGGACAAATACTTTGATAAAGGAATGGCTTGGTATTGATGTTATTGCTTTTGGTGCCCCTGGAAATAAAATAGATGAGAATACGATTATTGCAGTTGATAGTATTGAGCAATTTAAAATATGGCTGTATGGATTTCAGCAATCTAAAAAAATAGTTTTAAAAAGGACTGCAAATATTGAATTTCCTGTTTTTTACCCCGACTTTGATAAATTTTTAGAAGAATATTCTGAGAATTATGATTATATTGTATATCAAATACATCCAATGAAATATGATGAAAAGAGGATGGAGGTTATAAAAAAAATATTATTATATCTAAAAAATAAAGA
>Ga0164318_10000708_pt1 | contig 27057 bp, 20 predicted proteins | sample GuaBasSedimGuay9_FD_113734 | JGI IMG/M metagenome (GOLD analysis project Ga0164318, IMG submission 113734) | Subseafloor sediment microbial communities from Guaymas Basin, Gulf of California, Mexico - Guay9, Core 4571-4, 0-3 cm | ecosystem: Environmental > Aquatic > Marine > Hydrothermal vents...
CAGGAGGCCATTCAAAAGGCTCAGGAGGTTGCCTCTGTTAACGAACAGCAGGCTATCGAAACCATTCACTTGTTAAAAGGCATTTTAAGTGTGGATGAAAATGTAACCCCGTTTCTTTTGAAAAAGCTGAATGTAAATTTTGATGTTTTTACTATGGCAGTCGATCGCATTGTTGATTCGTTGCCTAAAGTATCGGGAGGCGAGCAATATCTTGCCAAAGATACCAATGAGGTGCTGCAGCGCGCGCCCCGTTATTTAAAGGAGTTTGGCGATGAGTTTGTCTCTATCGAACATCTGCTGCTTTCGCTGCTGGAGGTAAAAAGTACGGCCTCACAACTGATGAAAGACAATGGCATTACCAGGAATGAGTTGATGGCCGCCATAAAGGACCTTAGAAAAGGTTCAACCGTGAATAGCCAAAGTGCCGAAGAGCAATACAACTCGTTGGATCGTTATGCTAAAAATCTAAACGATATGGCAGAAAAGGGTAAGCTGGATCCTGTTATTGGTCGTGATGACGAAATACGCAGGGTTTTACAGATTCTTACTCGTCGTACAAAAAACAACCCTATTTTAATAGGTGAACCGGGGGTGGGTAAAACGGCCATTATTGAAGGCCTGGCTCACCGTATTGTTGACGGTGATGTGCCTGAAAACCTAAAATCAAAAAAGATTTATTCGCTGGATATGGGATCGCTGATAGCAGGTGCGAAATATAAAGGAGAGTTTGAAGAGCGATTGAAGGCAGTGGTTAAAGAGGTGGTCGATTCCGATGGCGAAATTGTTTTGTTTATCGACGAGATTCACACGCTGGTGGGTGCCGGAAAATCGGAAGGAGCTATGGATGCTGCTAATATCCTTAAACCGGCCTTGGCACGTGGTGAGCTCAGAGCCATAGGTGCCACTACATTAAAAGAGTATCAAAAATATTTTGAAAAGGACAAAGCGCTGGAGCGCCGGTTTCAGTTGGTAATGGTCAACGAACCTGATACCATGTCGGCCATTTCTATCCTTCGGGGATTGAAAGAGCGTTATGAGAATCATCATAAAGTGAGGATTCAGGATGAAGCTATTATTGCTGCTGTGGAACTTTCGCAACGCTATATCACCGACAGGTTTTTGCCTGATAAGGCCATCGACCTGATTGATGAAGCTGCTGCCAAGCTGAGGCTCGAAATAAATTCGCTGCCCGAAGAACTTGAAGTGGTGGAACGGCGTATCCGCCAGCTGGAGATTGAAAAAGAGGCTATCAAGCGTGAGCATGATAAATTAAAACAAGCCACTATTGAAAAAGAGCTTGCCAACCTGAACGATGATCGTAACCAGATGAAGGCCAAATGGCAAGCCGAAAAGGAATTGGTGGATAAAATCCAGAAGCTGAAAAAGGATATCGAAGACTTTAAACTGGAAGCAGAGCGTGCCGAACGTGATGGCGATTTTGGAAAAGTGGCCGAATTGAGGTATGGAAAAATTCAGAACTCGGAGAAGCAAATTGAAGAGCTTCAACAGAAACTCGTGGAGTTGCAGGGCGACAAACCAATGATTAACGAGGAGGTTACTGCTGAAGAGGTGGCCGAAATTGTTTCGCGGTGGACAGGCATTCCGGTTAGCCGGATGTTGCAAAGCGAGCGCGAAAAGTTGCTCCATCTCGAAGATGAACTGCACAAGCGTGTGGTTGGGCAGGAGGATGCCATTGGCGCTATTGCCGATGCTATCAGGCGTAGCCGCGCCGGGCTTCAGGATACCAAACGGCCAATCGGTTCATTTATCTTTTTGGGTACTACCGGAGTGGGTAAAACCGAGTTGGCTAAAGCGCTGGCTGAGTTTTTGTTTAATAACGAAAATTCTATGGTACGTATCGATATGTCGGAATATCAGGAGCGACACTCGGTATCGCGGCTGGTGGGAGCGCCTCCCGGATACGTGGGATACGACGAAAGTGGCCAGTTGACCGAAGCGGTGAGAAGAAAACCCTATTCGGTGGTGCTGCTGGATGAAATTGAAAAGGCGCACCCCGATGTGTTTAACATTTTGCTACAGGTGCTGGATGATGGCCGATTGACCGATAACAAAGGCAGGGTGGTCGATTTTAAAAATACCATCATTATCATGACCTCAAACATTGGTTCCCACATCATCCAGGAGCGTTTTAGTAAGATGACGGAGGCCAACGAAGAGGAGGTGGTTGATAAAACCCGCGACGAAGTTTTTGAACTGTTGAAAAAAACCATTCGTCCCGAGTTTTTAAACAGGATTGACGAGATCATCATGTTTAAACCACTATCGAGGAACGAAATTCACGATATTGTTAAACTGCAGTTTGAAATGGTTAAAACCATGCTGGTTAAAAACGGTATCAATCTTGAAATCAGCGATGCCGCTATCGACAAGCTGGCTAACAGTGGTTACGATCCGCAGTTTGGTGCCCGTCCGTTAAAACGGGTTATCCAGCGGCTGGTTCTTAACGAGTTGTCGAAAATGATTTTAGCAGGAAAAGTAGAAAAGAATCACAAAATATTTATTGATATAGAGGGCGATAATTTAGTATTCAAGAATATGTAATTACTGACACAAAAAAACAAAAAGGGCTTTTTCCGTACGGAAAAAGCCCTTTTTGTTTATTTATCAGAAGGCTCTTCTTTATTAGTTTTGGCTGCCGGTTTCTTTTTAGCAGGTGCTTTCTTTTTAGCATCCTTTGCTGCCGGCTCTTCTTTTTCCTTTTTGGCTACTGGTTTCTTTTTAGCAGGTGCTTTCTTCTTAGCAGTCTCTGCTACTAGCTCTTCTTTTTCCTTTTTGGCTGTTGGTTTCTTTTTAGCAGCCTCCACTACCGGCTCTTCCTTTTTTTTCCGGGTAGTTGTTTTTTTTGCTGTTGTTTTAGCCTTCTTAACAGGCTTTTCTATTACCTCCTCCACTACGGGAGTTTCCTCTTTTTTGACAGGGGCTACGTAGGCAACACTTTGTTTCTTTCTTAAACGTCTGACACCGTACGAGCCGTTTACAATTTTACCGCGTTTTGTTTTTTTATCGCCTTTTCCCATATCTGTTGGTTTTAAATTAAAAATTCTATTAGAAGTGGGTAAAGTTATTAAAAAAATGATATTCAACCGCGTTTGTATTAAGAAAATCTTAAACTACTTTTTAACAGATATTCTTTTAAAAAATTCGTGCTCCAAATTTTCTGACGATCGTACTGAACGACGAGCCCATTCAAGCAAGATATCTTCCCGCTCTTCAGTAGATAACTGCCATGGAATATTGCTTTTACGCAATCTTTCCGAGAGTGTGTACACCGAAAGGGCAGCCGATACTGAGATATTGTAACTTTCGGTAAAACCGACCATGGGAATGCGCAGAAATTCGTCGGCCTGCTCGATGGCAATATCCGACAAACCCGTAAGCTCCGTGCCAAACACAAGCGCAAACTTTCCTTCTAAAGGTAAATTTTCGGGTGTAAAATCATTTTTATGCGGGGTAGTAGCTATAATCCTGTAACCTTCCTTTTTAAGTTTTTGGTAAGCATCCAGGGTGTTATGCTTTTTCTGATTGTAACGATAGAGGTTTAACCATTTTGAACTACCCATATCAATCTCGGTATTAACATCATATTCGTTACGATTTTCGATGGCATGAATATCCTGAATACCCGTTAAATCACAACTTCGCAATACGGCACTGGCATTGTGCGATTGAAACACATCCTCCAATACCACAGTGATGTATCGGGTTCGGTATTTAATCACCTCCTCGAAACGGGCTTTGCGCCGGTCGGTTAGGTAGTCGTTGTAAAATTCCAACAACTGTTGTTTGATTTCTCTTGACATTGCCTTATTTGTCATTTGCTGAATTTTTAATTACAAGTCTTCTTTGGGATATATTTTATTCCACCATTCCGGCTGATCTTTTAGCCACCGGTCGAACCATGCCAATATGGTTTTTTGCCAAAGAATTCTTTTTTTGTAGTCAACAATGTGATGATCCTGTCCCTCTATCTCAACAAGCTCAACGGTTTTTCCCAACAGTTTTAGCGCTGTGTACATTTGAAGACTTTCGCCAATGGGTACGTTGGTGTCGGCATTACCATGAAGTAGCAGCAGGGGAGTGGTTACCTTGTCGGCGTGAAACAGCGGACTTTGTCCGACATAGAGTTTATTATTGTTCCATGGAAAGCTGTTGGCCGATGCTACCGAACTGTAAAGGTAACCCCAGTAACCTTCGCCCCAGTATGAGGAGATGGAGCTAATGCCTGCATGTGCGATGGCTGTGGCAAAAATATTGGTGCGTGTTGTTAGCAACATGGTCATGAAGCCGCCATAAGACGCTCCCATACAACCAACTTTTTTAGCGTTAGCCGAAGGGTGTTCTTTTAAAAAGGTTTTCGTTCCCAAAATAATTTCATCAGCCACTGTTTCACCCCAGTTGTTCACGTGTAACGCTGAAAATTCTTGTCCAAACCCGGTAGCACCACTGGGTTGAAGTACATATACTATGTATCCCTGAGCAGCAAAGAGGTTTTTGGGGTAACGACCTCTAAAGGTTCTTCCGGTAGGCGAGGTGCCACCATAATAATACACAATAACGGGGTATTTTTTGTTTTGATCATAATCAGGAGGATAGTAAACACGTCCTTCAATGGTTCGGCCCGTTACGTTTTTAAAGCTCCAGTTTTCTGTATTTCCAAAGGTGATATTTTTAAAGAAATCTTTTTCCGGGTCATCCAGGAGCTTTTGATTGGAGCCATCGAGGTTACAACTCCAGGCAGTTTTGGGATATTGTATGCTGCTTCCGTAATAGACTATTACCGGGGCGTTGATGGCCAATTTAAAACCTGACACCATATCTGTTTTATTGTGCAGGTTAAGCCATTTATTTTCTTTCGGATTGTATTGATAGAGGTTGCTCCACGATTTTTCTTCTACCCTGAAATAAATGTTGTTGTCAGTAATGTTCCATTCGGCATCTTGAATAGAAGGGTCGAAATCCTTGGTTATTCCGCTAACATCACCATTTTTCAAATCGTAAATGTAAGCCTGTGTATCGTAATCGTTGGGAATCACATTCATGGGAACACTAACTCCTGCACCATTAAACATGGCGGAACTTCCGGTAACTAGCAACTGTTTATCATCGGGTGAATATTGAGCGCGGCCTCCAAAATCCTGATTCCAGATGGTGTCAGCTTTTAGAGAGGATAAATCGAGCTCTATCATGATTTGTCGTGTGTAAGGACGTTCCAAAAAGTTGGGAATACTCTGCGAAATGAGTATCTTTTTTCCATCATGACGAATGTCCTGTAATTCGCTGCTTAAATAGCCGTAGGTTAGCCGCTCGGTAGTTAAATCGCTGATGTTGAGTTTATATAATTGTCCTCTGCTGCGCCACCATGGCCAGCGATCCATCATGTTAACAACATGAATTAACCCGCTTTTGTTTTTAACGGGCTTTTCGTTGATACTGTAAACCATAAAATTGCCGGTTGGCGACCATTGATAATAGCCCGTATTTTTAAGGTTGTATAGTAAAACGGTTTTATTCATGGTTTTCAGGTTGAGCAGAAATAGTTTGTCGATGCCACCGGCTTTGGCTTTAAACGAAACCGCTTCTTTACCGGGTACCCATTGCACATTGTTTACCTTGGCAAACTCAGAGGAGTAGATTAACTTGTTATGCTCTCTGTCTCTTATTTCAAACCACGATTCGGTTTTTCCGTTAGGGGGGTAAACTTTTGAGTAGCGCAGCATGATTAGTTTCCCGTTGAATGAAACCGAAGCATCCTGTAGATGTTTTCCATTCATCAAATGGTCGATATCCATAAAATGGGATGGGTGGGTTGTAACCGTTACAGTCTCTTTTGGAATATTTCTATTAAAATACATCGAGGCAATAAGTTTCCAGACACCTTTTTTGTCAGCGTTGTAAAGGGTTTTTATGCTAATAAGATGGGTGCCTTTTTCAAGATTTAGCGAGGCAATCTTAGTATCGGCTTTCTTCTTTTCATCGGTAACGGTGTATTTGCTGACTTTTTTAACGCCATCCACGTACAGCTCAAAACATTGCCGGGTTTCGGTTTTAAAGTCAATTTTGATAAAACGGTTAACCGTTAAATAGGTAGCTAACCAGGCTTTGTTATAAACAGCTCCCTTTACCGGTTTTATGTTCACGTAGTCGCTTTTGCTCAGGCGGGCAGCTTTCCATTGATAAATATGGTTGGTGTTGATTAAAAATGTATCACCCTCCAAAGGGGCAATAATTTTTTTGGATTGAAATTTTAACAGATCAACCGCTTTGAATTTTTTACCCTTAACACTATTACGTTGACTGAAAGCAGGCATCTTTACGCTGGCTGAGCCTGCAATCAGCCATTGGTTAATCGAAATTTTCTGATTTGATGTGTCCGTTTCTGCTTTTAAAAAGCTGATACTAAAGAGTAACAGCAGAGAAAGGAATATTACTTTTTTCATGGGTAAAGGTTTTGCGAATTTATTTTGAAAACTTTAAAGATCATTTATTTAGAAAACAAAAACAGAAAAAGGTTGCACTCTAAACGTAATTACTTAAAACCCTTTGGAATCTTTAAAGGGTGAGCTGCTATTGTTATCTGGTTTGGCATTTATGTCAGGCAGGTCATTTTCGGCACTCATTTCCAGTATTTCGCTAATGGAAGCTTTGCGATACATGGGAGGGGCTGTAAAAAATGAATCAGAAATTTTTCCCTCTTTAGCGAGGGTAAGCTTGGTAGTGGTAGCTTGGTGCCTGTCAATGTATTTTTTGGTTTTAACAACCAACCCTTTTTGGACAAGGTTGATATACTGGTCGGAGTTAGAAACATTAACCCCGTTATTCATGGGTGCCATCTGAGTGGTAAATCTCATGAGCTTGTGTAAATCAATCTCTTTAAAGGGAATTTTATCAAACGAAATCCATATTTTTTCATTGATTACACTATCGACATATACATTATAACCATGTACAACATACGAATCGATGGTGTCAACCACGTGTAAGTCTTTAATAGTAACATCTGTTTTTACAGGAATACTATCGCCGGTTTCGATCTTTGTTAAGATATCATCATAATATTGTTGATAAGTATCTTTTTGATCGGCAGATGCTTCGTCGATTAATGATCTTATTTGAGCCTCGAAGGCTTTGCGCGTACCTTTTCTCAATTCATTGGCCGTTCCTTGCCAATAAACCTTCTGGACAGGAAACACCAATGTTATCAGTGCTTTATCTAAATCAATAATGGCAATTGATAATTCGGATTCATACCTAACCTTATTGTTTTGCAAAAAAGTTGTTTGATGACTTTTATTGCCAAATTGATCGGAACTAACCTCCGAAATTACCCATCCTCCCCGCACAATGGTTGAAAACAACAGTAAAGGAACCATAACTAAAGCATGAACAAATTTCATAAAGAGTTAGATTGTAATTATTTATAAAAGAACAACTGCAAAAACGGCAACCTAATTGACAAAATTAAAAAAATAAAAGCAGCTGTTTTATTATTAAGAATAAAAATATACTTTTGCAACCTCAAAATCAAATAGTATGGTAAACAAGAAAGAACAAGAGATTAAAAAGACAGAGAAGACAATTGAAAATATTGAAGAATCTCTAACCAGAAGTGAAGAGTTTATTTTTAAAAACCAAAACTCACTTATTATTGGGGTAGTGGTTGTTTTGGCCATTGTATTAGGATATTTTGGATATCAGAAATATATTATCGAGCCTAAAACACAGGATGCTCAGGAACAGATTTTTTCAGCACAGCAGTTTTTCGAGTCCGACTCGTTAAATAAAGCCCTCTTTGGTGATGGAAATCACCTTGGATTTGTTGACATTGCTGACGAATACAGCTCCACAAAACCCGGTAAACTCGCTAATTATTATGCAGGTATTTGCTACTTGAAAAAGGGTGACTTTGACAAGGCCATTGATTACCTGAACAAGTTTAATGTAGATGATGAGTTGGTTGCTCCCATGGCACAAGGTGCTTTAGGGGATGCATATCTCGAAAAAGGCGATCAGGAAAAAGCCGTTAAACATTATTTGAAGGCGGCTACCATGAAGAGTAATAATTTTACCGCATCGCTTTTTTATTTTAAAGCAGCAGAAACGCTGGAGTTGATGGGTAATAACGAAGAGGCTTTGGCTAATTACACCATTATTCGCGATAAATATCCTGCTACCAAGTATGGCAACACAATTGATAGATATATCGCTCGTGTTGAGGCTCAACTCGGTAAATAGAAAAATTTAACAGTAATAAAAAAGCCCGGCACATCTGTCGGGCTTTTTTTTACTGTTGTAATAATAACAAATTGTATTTTTACCAAATGAATAAAGTACAAATATTAAGATAGATACAAAATTTTAAATATATGAGAGTGGCTGCGCCTAAAATAGTTTTTATGGGAACGCCGGATTTTGCTGTCCCCGTATTAGATGCCATTGTGCAAAAAGGATATAACGTTGTAGCTGTAGTAACGGCATCCGATAAACCGGCAGGAAGAGGTAAAAAACTCCATGTCTCACCCGTGAAAGAGTACGCCATTAAAAACAACCTTACTTTACTTCAACCTGAGAAGCTTCGCAACAAAACTTTTGTAGATACATTGAAAAAACTGAACCCTGACATACAAGTGGTTGTCGCTTTTAGAATGTTGCCCAGGGTTGTGTGGGAAATTCCTGATATGGGAACCTTTAATTTGCATGCCTCTTTGCTACCACAGTATCGGGGGGCGGCACCCATCAATCATGCTATTATCAACGGTGAAAATGAAACCGGGCTTACCACCTTCTTTATAGATGATAAAATTGACACGGGGAACATTATTTTGCAAAAAAAGGTGCTTATAAACGAAGATGACAACTTTTTATCATTACACGACAGAATGATGACTGAGGGCGCCACACTTGTATTGCAAACCCTCGACCTTATAATAAAGGGGGCGTCCGATTTTGTTGACCAAAACGCGTTGATTGACGATGGTGAAGAGTTGAAATCAGCCCCGCGTATTTTTAAGGAAGATTGCCGAATACACTGGGATCGCCCGGTAGGAGAGGTGTATAACTTTATTCGAGGGTTGAGCCCCTGGCCGGTTGCTTTTACAAACTTAATAGATGGGGAGGGCAACGAGTATTACATAAAAATTTATAAAACAGCACCGATAAAATCGGTACAGCAGCTTCAGCCCGGAATGGTGGAAACAGATAATAAAACCTTTATAAAAATATATTGCAACGATGGTTTTGTGCAAGTTCTGGAGTTACAAATGGCAGGAAAGCGAAAGATGACTACTGAAGAGTTGCTTCGAGGGTTTTCATTCAAGGGTGAAGTTAAGGCGCTACTGCCAGGATAATGTCAAAGTAAGTTTCGCCGGATTTCATATTCTCGAAAGCTTTATTCTGTCTGCTTTACAGCGATATTTTACGAAAAACAGGCCATGTTATTAACAATCTTAATAACTTATTAACAAAAAACGCTAAAATTTTACTTAACCCCTTGTCTTTTCTGATGTTTCGTCTATATTTGTTAGCGATAATCCATTTTAGTATTAATCAAAACTTAAAAAAAGATGAACAAAGCTGAATTAATTGATGCAATGGCAAACGGTGCCGGTATCAGCAAAGTAGATGCAAAAAAAGCACTTGATGCTTTTGTTGGAGCCACAACTGACGCTCTTAAAGGTGGTGATCGTGTTGCACTCGTTGGTTTCGGATCATTTTCTGTTTCTACCAGAGCAGCCAGAAAAGGACGTAATCCTCAAACAGGCAAAGAAATTGATATCCCTGCTAAAAAAGTTGTTAAATTTAAAGCTGGTGCCGAATTATCAAAAGGCATTAGCTAAACTAAATTAGCACAAAATTAAAAAACATCCTGCCAAACAGCAGGATGTTTTTTTTTTAGCCACAATAATTGATAACGTATTCCTGATAACTCATAATCGGTACTATTTTTTAAGTTTCTCATTATTCTTATGTCGTTGGCTGTCGCGTGTTGTTTTTTTGATTAGGTTCTTTTCGAATGCTTCTGTTAGGTCAACACCCGTTTGGTTTGCCAGACAAATAAGTACAAACATAATATCGGCCATTTCATCTGCCATATTGTAGTCTTTATCAGATTCTTTAAACGATTGTTCTCCATATTTTCTCGCCATAATACGGGCAAGTTCACCCACTTCTTCGGTGAGGATGGTCATATTGGTTAGCTCGTTAAAATATCTTACGCCTGTGGAAGTAATCCAACGATCGACGGTTTCTTGTGCTTCTTTAATGGTCATGATATGATGATTTTTAAGTCAAAGGTAGATAAACTTTTAAAAACTACAGCCAAAATCTCACAATCAAACAAATCAGTACGCCATCAGTTATTTACGAATCACAATTTAAAGTATCTTTGCCGCCTCTTATGGAAATATTTAAAAATGAAATCAGGCCTTATGTTGCCAAAACATTCTCAGGCCTTGAAAATGAGTTGGCTACCGAGTTAAAATTCCTTGGTGCCGAAAATATCGAAATCATCAAACGTGGGGTAAAATTCGAGGGCAACAGAGAGTTGCTTTATCGTGCTAATTACCTCGTGCGAACTGCCATCAGAATACTTACGCCCATTACCGAATTTAAAGTTACTGACGAGCAAAGTTTGTATGATGGTGTAAAGGCCATTCAGTGGGACGAAATCATGACCCATAAACAAACCTTCATGATGACGGCTGATGTGTTTCATTCGCAAATCGACCACTCTCATTTCGCAGCTTTAAAAGCCAAGGATGCATTGGTGGATTTTTTCAGAGATAAAATTCGCCGCCGCCCGTCGGTGGATAAAGAAGATGCCGACTTTTACATCAATATTCACATTAGTCAGAATGTTTGTACCGTGTCGTTGGATAGCTCCGGCGAATCGTTGCACAAGCGCGGATACCGCATTGGTGCTGACAAAGCACCGTTAAATGAAGTGCTGGCCGCCGGGCTTATCAAGCTTTCGGGATGGAAAGGCGATATTGATTTTTACGACCCCATGTGTGGATCGGGTACCATCGTGATGGAGGCGGCTATGATGGCCATGAACATTCCTGCAGGGTATTATCGCGCGCAATATGCGTTTCAAAAATGGGTTGATTATGATGAAGCATTATGGCAATCGATTAAAGAGGAGCACGACAATGAGTTTAAAGATATTGACATAAATATTGTAGCTTCCGACCGTTCTGAAAAGGCCATTCAAATTGCTAAAAGGAACCTGAAACATGCAGGTCTTCATAAAGATATTGAAATTTCAAAAGCCTATTTTGATAGCGTGGTTCCCAAAAGTGAAAAGGGCATCTTGGTATTTAACCCGCCTTACGGTATGCGCCTTACAGAAAATGATATTGTGAGACTCTATCAGGAAATTGGCGATGTGTTAAAGAGTAACTGGTCGGGTCATCAGGCATGGATTATTACTTCCGCGATGGATGCCGCCAAGTTTATCGGGTTGCGGCCATCAAAGCGAATAGAGCTGTATAATGGCCCTATCGAGGCTAAGTTACTTTGTTTCGATTTATACGCCGGGAGCAGAAGAGAGAAATCGCCGGATTACAGGAAAAAGCTGGATTCGGGTAACTATCGGTCAGGAAAAACAAAATACGAAAGTAATCCTGTGCCGTTTCGTAATGAAGAAGATGGCGATGATGATCGACGCTCTAACGATAGAGAACGGGATGCAAGACCTTACAGGGGAGCCGGTCGATATGATAACAATAGCCGTGATAATCGGAGCTATGACAAGAAAAGGTCTGACAGCAAGTCGTATGGCGACAGAGGCCGTAGTGAGAAAAAGCCTTACAGAGGTGGTGGCGGCCGCTTTAGTAATGATGACCGTCGTGATAGCCATGATAATAAAGGTTACAATAAGAAAAGATCGGGAAGAGACAGTAAGCGAAGTGATAGCCGTTCATTCAAAAAGGAGGATTCAGGATTTAAGCCCTTCCGCGAAGGTGATAAAAAGCCATTTAGAAAGAGGGATAATGAATCATCAAACAAAAAAAGAGACTCAAAAAAAGTTACCGTAAGATTTAAGCGAAAGCGGTTGGATTAACTTACTTTGCTTTTTTCCGGTCATAGAAAATAATCCCTATTCGGTTAATATGATCGATTAAATCAGAATTTTCAATTTTACTTTTATTAACTGCGGTTATAAAATTAGGTTTGCGGATTAAAGATTTTTCATGAATAGTTCTGTAGCCCTGTTAACCGATTCCCGGATAGGCATGTATTGAAAATCGAAATACTTTAATAGTTTTCCATTATCATAGTGGAATACTTGCTGAGCGGTTTGGGCTGTTTCTTTTGTAACAGTAGGTTTTTTTCCGGTTAATAGCGATTTTAAGGCCAGCAATCGCCAATACAAAGCACTTAAAAAAACACCGGCTTCACGCGTGGGAGGCTTGACTTTAAGCGCTTCTGCCATCATGCTGAAAAGATGTTGGTAGCTTACGTCCTCAGCATTGACTAAAAACTGTTCGCCCGCCACATCACTTTCCATCAAAAGTATCATAACGTTGGCAACATCGTTAACATCAACAAAACCATTGACTCCTCTGGTATAAAATTTTAGTCCGTTATAAATCGTTTGAAAAAGTTTGGCACTACCGGTATTCCAGTCGCCGGGACCCAGTATTACCGAGGGGTTGACAATAACGGCATTTAAACCCTCATGAATCCCTCGCCACACCTCGCGTTCTGCTTCATACTTGCTGAGGGCGTAGGCTGAAGGGTTTTCAGAACTCGAAAAATAAGTGGACTCGGTAATTGGCTTTTCGTCTGACGACCTTCCCAACGCCGCAATTGAACTTACATAGCATAATTTGGAGATGTTTTTTTCCAGTGCTACATTAACCACATTAGCAGTGCCCGAAATATTGGTGTGGAGCATCTGTTTTTTTGCTCCGGATTCAAACGAAACTACCGCTGCTGAATGATACACCTCCTTAACACCTCTAAAAGCTTCTTGTAACGATAACAAATCCAGCACATCGCCGGTAACCCATTCAATTTTTGATAAAAGAATGTCAGGAGTTTTCGAGTAATAGGAGAAGATTTTATGAACCAAATTCAACGAAGAATGCTCCCGTTTAACAACTCTGACCTCTTTCCCCGCCCGGGTAAGATGATAAAGCAAATGTGCTCCTAAAAATCCTGTTCCGCCTGTAACCAGTATCATAGGGCAAAGATAGTTTATTGTGCTTTCTTTGTTCTTATCAAAGTAAATAATTCATTTCTCTTATTATTTGGTATGGCTTTTATCTTCCTTTTAAAGATTAGTTATTTAAAAACATTAAAAATAATAAGCTTTCTATCTTGATATTAGCTATTTTTGCGACACTTATAAAAACAGATTTAAAATGAAATACGATATTATTGTTTTAGGAAGCGGTCCCGGTGGTTACGTGGCTGCCATTCGCGCTTCGCAATTAGGTAAAAAAGTTGCGGTTGTCGAACGCGCTGAAATTGGTGGTATTTGCCTGAATTGGGGTTGTATTCCCACTAAAGCACTACTAAAAAGTGCTCAGGTATTTAACTATTCAAAACATGCGGCCGAGTATGGCGTTAACATTGGCGGTGATATTACAGCCGATTTGTCTGCCATGGTAAAACGTAGCAGGGGAGTAGCAGAGGGCATGAGCAAAGGAGTTCAATACCTTTTTAAAAAGAATAAAATTGATCTGATTGCCGGTGAAGGTAAACTGTTGCCGGACAAAAAGATGGAGGTAACCTCGAAAGATGGTAAAAAAGAGGTGTACGCTGCCGGCCATATTATTGTGGCCACAGGAGCCCATGCCCGCCAGCTGCCAAATCTGCCCATCGATGGAAAAAAAATTATTGGCTACCGGCAGGCTCTGACCCTTGAAAAGATGCCAAAAAAAATGGTGGTGGTAGGTTCGGGAGCCATCGGCTCGGAGTTTGCTTATTTCTTCAATAGTCTTGGAGTAGAGGTTACGCTGGTTGAATATTTCCCAACCATAGTTCCATTGGAAGATGTGGATGTTTCAAAACAGTTGGCTCGTTCGTTTAAAAAGGCGAAGATGAAGATTATGACCGACTCCACAGTAGAAAAGGTTGATGCCACCGGCGATGTTTGTAAAGTTACCATCAAAACCAAAAAAGGAGCTGTTGACGTGGAAGCCGATATTGTACTTTCTGCCGTGGGCATTGAAACTAACCTTGATGGAATTGGACTGGAAAAGGTGGGTATTTCTACTGAAAAAGGCAAGGTGTTGGTTGATGATTTTTACAAAACTAACGTGGAGGGTTATTATGCCATTGGCGATATTGTAAAAGGCCCTGCCTTGGCTCACACGGCCTCACACGAGGGAATTACCTGTGTTGAAAAAATAGCAGGTCTTGATGTGGAGCCCATCGATTACGGCAACATCCCGGCCTGTACTTATACCTCTCCCGAGATTGCTTCGGTGGGTATGACCGAAAAGCAGGCTAAAGAAGCCGGCTATGAAATAAAGGTTGGTAAGTTTCCTTTCACAGCTTCAGGAAAAGCCAGTGCTGCCGGTAAAAAGGATGGCTTTGTGAAAGTTGTTTTTGATGCCAAATATGGCGAATGGCTTGGATGTAGCATGATTGGGGAAAATGTTACCGAGATGATTGCAGAAGTTGTGGTGGCTCGTAAGCTGGAGACGACGGGAGAGGAGATTATCAAATCGGTTCATCCGCACCCCACCATGTCAGAAGCTGTTATGGAGGCCGTTGCCGATGCATACGGTGAAGTGATTCATTTGTAATTGCAGATTGGAGATTTTAGATTGATAGAATTTAGTAGTAAAAACCAAAATCGTAAATCATAAATCATCAATCGTCAATCGTAAATAAAATGAATTGGAGATTGGAGATTTCAGATTGGAGATTTCAGATTGATAGAATTGAGTAGTAAAACCAAAATCGTAAATCATAAATCGTAAATCATAAATCGTCAATCATCAATCATCAATCGTAAATCGTAAATCATCAATTACTAAATACAAAAAACATGACTCCTGAGGTATTAGAAAACAGACTTGTTGATTTTGCTGTTCTAATAATTAATGTTTCCAGCAATCTTCAAAATAGCAATGCAGGGAAGAATATGTCAAACCAAATAGTACGCTCAGGGACATCTCCTGCTCTTAATTATGGTGAAGCACGAAGTGCCGAATCCAAAAAAGATTTTGTACATAAAGTGAAAATTGTTCTAAAGGAGTTAAGAGAAACTCGTATTTCGTTGAAAATAATTAACAAAGCAAACCTATATAAAGGAGACGTGAATCTGCTCAGGAAAGCAGCAAATGAATGTGAGGAATTAATTTCTATTTTTGTCAGTAGTTCAAAAACTGTACAGAAATCAATTCCAAAATACAGGTAATCAAGTCTTAATCATAAATAAATGAATTGGAGACTGGAGATTGCAGATTTTAGATTGCAAATTGCTGATTGCTGATTGGAGATTTCAGATTGGTAATTTAGTAGTAAAAACCAAAATCGTCAATCGTAGATCGTCAATCGTAAATAAAATGAATTGGAGATTGCTGATTGCAGATTGGAGATTTTAGATTGGTAATTGAGTAGTAAAAACCAAAATCATAAATCATCAATCGTAAATCGTAAATCATAAATCGTAAATCATAAATCGTCAATCGTCAATCAAAAATCATCAATCATAAATAATAAACCATGAGCATACAAACATTAATAGAAAACGCTTGGGAAAACAGGGAGTTGCTGCGGAAAAAGGAGTCCATTGAAGCCATCGAGTATGTTATCGAAGCGCTCGATAAAGGCAGGTTGCGTACCGCTGAGCCAATCAATGACGGCTGGAAGGTAAACGACTGGATAAAAAAGGCGGTAATCCTCTATTTTCCTATCCGAAAAATGGAAACCATGGAGGTGGGCATGTTTGAGTTCCACGACAAGATACCGTTAAAACATTCGTATGCACAACAAGGCGTAAGGGTTGTTCCTCATGCGTTGGCTCGCTACGGAGCCTATTTGGCTCAAGGAGTAGTGATGATGCCCTCGTATGTAAATATTGGTGCTTATATCGATGCTGGTACTATGGTGGATACCTGGGCTACCGTGGGCTCTTGTGCTCAGATTGGTAAAAATGTTCATTTGAGTGGTGGCGTGGGTATTGGCGGTGTGCTGGAACCCGTTCAAGCCGCTCCGGTAATTATTGAAGAGGGTGCTTTTATTGGTTCCCGATCTATTGTTGTTGAGGGTGTAAGGGTTGGCAAAGAGGCCGTGTTGGGTGCCAATGTGGTTATTACCAATTCTACTAAAATTATCGATGTTAGCGGAGATGAACCGGTAGAATTTAAAGGGTATATTCCTAATCGGTCGGTGGTTATCCCCGGCAGTTATACCAAACATTTTCCTGCCGGCGATTACCAGGTTTCATGCGCTTTGATAATCGGTAAACGAAAAGCTTCCACCGACTTAAAGACTTCGTTAAACAATGCGCTCAGAGAATTTGATGTGGCGGTATAGTAATTCCTTTTCATTATTTGGCACGAAGCGATACAATCCGTATTTTTGCCGTAAAATATGTTTTTGAAAAAAATCCTTATCATACAAACGGCCTCTTTGGGTGATGTAATCCTTGCCACCCCGCTTATTGAAAAGCTGCATCGCTTTTATCCAAAAGCGCAGATTGACTTTTTGTTGAAATACGGGTATGAAGATCTGCTGCTCGGTCATCCTTACCTTAAATCTGTGATGGTGTGGGATAAAACCGAAAAGAAATACCATCATCTGAAAGAGCTGATACAGATTGTGCGTGAAAACAAGTACGATCTCGTGGTTAACACGCAGCGATTTGCTTCATCAGGCCTTATCACCGCTTTGTCGGGGGCAAAACACAGAGTGGGATTTAGTAAAAATCCGTTATCGTTATTTTTTACTAAAAGGGTTAAACATAAAATTGGAAAAGCTGTCAATGGACCTCACGAAATTGAGCGCAATTTAAAATTGATTGAACATCTAACTGATAGTACGGTTGACAAGCCGGTACTTTACCCTTCAAAACACGACATCGCCCGGGTTTCTCAGTATAAAACCAAAAAGTATATCACCGTTTCGCCGGCTTCTCTCTGGTTTACCAAGCAGTATCCATGGGAAAAGTGGGTTGAGTTTGTGGCTTCCGTGGATGATGATATAACGGTTTATTTTCTGGGCTCTGGAAAAGATAAGGCATTATGCGATAAAATTATTGTGCAAGCGGGTCATACAAACTCCTTGAACCTGGCGGGAAAGCTTTCGTTGTTGGAATCGGCAGCGTTGATAAAAGATGCCCTGCTCAACTACACCAACGACTCGGCTCCCATGCACCTGGCCTCGGCAATGAACGCCAGAGTGGCGGTTTTGTTTTGTTCTACCGTGCCTGAATTTGGCTTTGGACCTCTTTCGGAGTCAAACTTTATTATTCAAACTGAAAAAAGGCTTGCTTGCAGACCTTGCGGTCTTCATGGAAAAAAAACGTGCCCTAAAGGCCATTTCGATTGTGGAAAAACCATACAAAATAAACAGCTTCTCGAAGCGTTACAAAAAGTAGAAAATTAAATATATTTATTAATGGATAATCTTCAGCAAGAAATAGAAAACTCAATAGCCGCTCTAAAAGCAGGGAAAGTAATATTATACCCAACCGATACGATATGGGGAATAGGTGCCGATGCTACCAACAGCAAGGCTGTGCAACGAATTTACAAGATTAAAAAACGTGATACGGATAAGAGTATGATTATTTTGCTCGATAGCATCGAAAAGCTTAAGGCCTATGTGGTTGAGGTACCAGATATTGCTTACGAATTAATCGGAAAAACCAGGGTTCCTCTTACCATTGTTTATCCTAAAGCCAAAAATCTTGCTAAGAATTTGATCGCTAAAGATGGTTCTATTGCCATAAGGGTGGTGAGTGACGAATATTGCTCAGCGGTAATAAAACAATTTGGGAAACCTATTGTTTCTACATCGGCAAACCTGTCAGGAGAGCCTGCGCCGGTTACTTTTCATAACGTTTCAAAAGCTGTTGTTGAAAAAGTAGATTATGTGGTTGACCTTTTTCATAGCCGGATTAATGCCCTAAAACCTTCAACTGTTATCAAGATGGGGGAGGATGGTATGTTTGAAATTTTAAGACCTTAAACGGATTGTTGTGGGATTTACTAAATGTACATGTTTTAAAGTTAACTCGCTAAATGTTTATGAAAACGATTGAAAAATCAGAAAGTAAATTCCATCTTTAAACAAGATAATTGAAATACATGAAAAAGGCTCTTTCTTTTCTTCTTCTTCTTTTTGCAATTATGCCTTCGGTTCTCGTTGCACAAAAAATAACGATCCAAGGCAACGCACAGGGTCGGGTTTTTGAGCAAGTGCGTGTAAAAGTTTATGCTGACCAGTTTTCACATCTGAAAAAAACCATTGCCCAGACTCTTACCGATGAAAAGGGTAATTTTTTCTTAACCTTCGATTATAACAGCACCAACTACGCCTGGCTTTCGGTTGAGTTGATGGACGGCGAGTTTTACCTTAAATCCGGAGCCTCTTACCAATTTGATGTATATCCTGATACAGCAAAAAAAGGATCGGTATATGATCAACTCCCCTTACAGTTTGATATGACTGCCAATGATGATGAATTAAACGATCATTTACAGAAGTTTAATATCATGTACAACACCTTTATTGTGAGTCACTTTAACGAAATTTACCGAAGTCGTGATTTATCGGTAATACATAAACTTCGGAAATCGGTTGAAGAGCAGTTTTCAGGAATTACTGATGGCTACTTTAATACCTATGTTAAGTATTCATTGGCGCAGCTTGAATGGACAAGTAAGAAGAAAAGTGCCAAAAGTATCATCGAGGAATATTTTGCAGGAAAAACTATTCATTACAATAATATTCAGTATACCGACTTTTTTCATTCTATTTTCAGGGCGTATGTGGTACAGCAGTTTTATGGCCGTTATTTCAATCAATTGGTTAAAGCGGTTTACGATGGCTCTTTGTCTGAATTTCAGGAGATTTTTTTAAATGACAATCTACTAGCCGGAGATGTAAAACTTCGTGAACTAATAATGATGCAAACCGTGGCAGGTTTTTACGGAAATCCCGATTTCTCGAATGAAGGAGTGATTAAAATATTAAACCAGCTGCAAAAAAGGGTGAAAGATAAAAGGGATAAAGAGATTGCAAAAAATTATATCTTACGACTTACGCATCTTGCTTCTGGAATGCCTGCTCCTGAATTTGAATTGCCGGTTTCCAGTGGAAAAAGCTATTCTCCAAATGATTTTAAAGGGCAGGTAACAGTATTCGATTTCTTAAAAACCGATTGTCATGTCTGCCTGAATCACCTTGACTTTTTAAAAGACCTCTCTTCCCGTATGGGCGGCAAACTAAAAATCGTGATCCTGGTGTATGGTGAACATCCTGAAAAAATAACCATGTTATTAAAGCAACAGGGGCTTGATTGGCCGGTTCTTTACGTGGGTAAACGCATTGACGTGCTGGATGCCTATGATGTAAAAATATTCCCAACTTACATCATTTTAAATCCCGATGCCACCATTGGTTTGGCATCCGCTTCCATGGCCGATGAGAATCTCGAAAACGAAGTGCAAAAAATTCTCAATAAAAAGAGAGTAGTTATCCGGTGAATTTGCTCACCCTCGTCACAGACGCGGACAAGAGAGGTTGTCCTTTGATTTATCTCACGGTTTGTAACCGTGAGATACTGCTTACCTCTCAAGTGTTCACCCACCTGCCACCTTCTACTTGAAAGGAGGTGGAAATCGTTTGGAATAACAACAACTTAATCCATCAAAAATTAATTTCTATTTCTCTTTTGCTTTGAGTAACTTTGCGCGCCAATTTTACTGTTTAATAAGTTGGTATAGTTATTGACATAAAGCATTTTTAAAATATAGGACGACCATGTTAAAATTTTTCAAAAAGGTGATGGGTAATAAAGTGACCAGAGATATGAAGGCTCTGAATCCCCTCGTACAAAAAATACATAAAGCTTACGAAACCATTAAAAACTTGAGCAACGATGAGCTTCGTAATAAAACCTTCGAGTTTAAGCAGAGAATTAAAGATTATATTTCAGAAGAAGAAAACGAAATAGCAAGGTTGAAAGAAAACATTGATACAGACCTTAAGCTGGAGACCGACGAAAAGGAGAAGATGTATAATCAGATTGATAAGCTTCAAAAACTGATTGACACTAAAACCGAAGAGGTATTAAACCAGATACTTCCCGAAGCTTTTTCCGTGATGAAAGAAACTGCTCGCCGGTTTAAAGAAAACGAAGAAGTGGTGGTTACTGCCAACGAGTTTGATGGTGAATTGGCTGCTACAATGGATAATGTAACCATAAGAGATGGTAAGGCTTACTACAAAAATCAATGGCTGGCCGGTGGTAACATGATTACCTGGGACATGGTTCATTACGATGTGCAGCTTATTGGTGGAATCGTTTTGCATCAGGGCAAAATTGCCGAGATGGCAACTGGTGAGGGGAAAACATTGGTGGCCACGCTGCCGGTTTATCTGAATGCGCTTCCTGGTAAAGGGGTTCATCTGGTTACTGTTAACGACTATCTTGCCAAACGTGATGCCGAATGGATGGGAATGTTGTACATGTTTCACGGGTTGAAAATTGATTGCATCGACAAGCATCAGCCTAACACCGAGGCTCGTCGTAATGCCTATTTGGCAGATATCACTTATGGAACTAACAATGAGTTTGGTTTCGACTACCTGCGTGATAATATGACATCAAATCCTGACGAAATGGTTCAGCGTATTCATAATTACAGTATTGTGGATGAGGTTGACTCGGTTTTAATTGATGACGCACGTACACCGCTGATTATTTCAGGACCTACGCCAAAGGGTGATACCCAGGAGTTTGATAACTTGAAAGCCGATGTTCAAACGCTTTATAACGCGCAAAAGAGTCTGGTAACAAAAATTATTGCAGAAGCTAAAAAGCTGTTACAAGATCGTACTGATTCTGACAAGGTTAAAAAAGCCGGTGAGTTGCTACTTCGTGCCTATCATGGTTTGCCAAAAAATAGGGCTCTTATTAAACTTCTTTCCGAAGAGGGCAACAAAGCCCTGATGCAAAAAACCGAGAGCTTTTATTTGCAGGATCAGGCAAAAAATATGCACATCATTAACGATGAACTTTACTTTGTAATTGAAGAGCAGCATAATTCGGTGGATATTACCGAAAAAGGAATCGACCTGCTTTCAAAATCCTACAACGAAGAAAACTTTTTTATCCTTCCTAATATTGCCGAAGAGATAAACGCCTTGGAAGCTCAGGAACTTGACGAAAAAGAGAAACTCGAAAAGAAAAGTGAATTGATAAAAGACTATTCTCTTAAATCAGAGCGTGTTCACACGGTTATTCAGCTTTTAAAGGCTTACACACTTTTTGAAAAAGATGTGGAGTACGTTATCATGGATAACAAGGTTAAAATTGTTGACGAACAGACTGGTCGTGTGATGGAAGGTCGCCGTTACTCTGACGGATTGCATCAGGCTATTGAAGCCAAAGAAAATGTAAAGGTGGAGGCTGCTACTCAAACCTATGCTACCATTACACTACAGAACTATTTCAGAATGTATAAAAAGCTTTCGGGTATGACCGGTACTGCTATTACCGAAGCTGGTGAGCTGTGGGATATTTATAAACTGGATGTGGTGGAAATTCCAACCAACAAGCCCATTCTTCGCGACGATAGAGAGGACTTAATATACAAAACCAAACGTGAAAAGTATAATGCTGTTATCGACGAAATTGAAAAGCTTGTAAACGCCGGAAGACCGGTTTTGGTGGGAACCACTTCGGTTGAGATTTCGGAATTGCTAAGCCGAATGTTGAATCGTAAACACATCAGGCATAACGTGTTGAATGCAAAGTTACACCAAAGGGAGGCGCAAATTGTTAAGGAGGCCGGTGAAGCCGGAACAGTTACTATTGCTACCAACATGGCTGGTCGTGGTACCGATATAAAGCTGGGCGAGGGTGTTAAAGAGGCTGGTGGTTTAGCCATTGTGGGTACCGAGCGCCATGAATCGCGACGGGTTGACCGTCAGTTACGTGGACGTGCCGGTCGTCAGGGTGATCCCGGTAGTTCACAGTTTTATGTTTCGCTGGAAGATGACTTGATGCGTATGTTCGGATCGGGTCGTATTGCCGGCATGATGGATAAGCTGGGGTTAAAAGAGGGAGAAGTTATTCAGCATAGTATGATCACTAAATCCATCGAAAGAGCCCAGAGAAAGGTTGAAGAAAATAACTTCGGAATTCGTAAAAAACTGTTGGAGTACGATGACGTGATGAACTCGCAGCGTGAGGTGATTTACAAAAAACGTCGTCACGCGCTCTTTGGCGATCGCCTTGCTGTGGATGTTGCCAACATGATTTATGACCTTTGCGAACAGGTAGTAGTTGAGTCGCTGGAAAGTAGTGACTTTGAAAACTTTAAGCTGGAACTCTATCGTACGCTGTCCACCGATTCGCCTGTTGACGAGAAAGAGTTTTTACAAACACCAGCCGATAAACTGACAGAGCAACTTTATCAAAAAGTATATAAGGAGTACGACGATAAACGGGAGCGTTTGATGAAAAATACACTGCCTGTTGTAAAGGATGTGTACGAAAATCAAAAGCAATACGAAAACATTGCCATTCCTTTTACCGATGGAAACAAACAGATGCAGGTTATTGCCAACCTGAAAAAATCGGTGGAATCGGAAGGAAGAGAAATTCCTTTGGCCTTTGAAAAAGGGATTGTTTTGGCAACTATCGACGACGCCTGGAAAGAACACCTGCGTGAACTGGATGACTTGAAACAATCGGTGCAAAATGCCTCGTATGAACAAAAAGACCCGTTGTTGATTTATAAATTTGAATCGTTTGAACTCTTTAGAAAGATGATTCAAAAAATTAATAAAGATGTTATCTCTTTCCTTATCAGAGCTGATATCTTAATTCAAAATCAGGGCGTTTTGCAGGAAGCTAAAATTCCACGCGGTCTTGACCGTTCACAAATGAAAGAGGAACGTGGCGACATGCTTTCGCAGGCCCATAGTGATACTCAGACAGCCGAGCAGGTGAAAACACAACCCATTAAAGTGGAGAAAAAAGTGGGGCGTAACGACCCTTGTCCGTGTGGTAGTGGAAAAAAATATAAGAACTGTCACGGAAAAAATGCTTAACTTTCGCCAAACTTTTTTGGTATGAAACATTTTTTTAAAACAACTTCTTTTGTATTGATGCTAATAGTTGCTCTTACAGCGTCAAATTGCAACAAAACTAATCCGCCACCCGATAACATTTTTTCGTATCGCGACCCTATCGTTAATCCCCCCGACGAGTTTAAAATCTCGTTCGATATTTCGCAGCTTGGTGATAAAATTGCCACGGTTAAATTTGCCGACAGTACCGTTTGGATCATCACAAATCAGGGCGATTCCAGAGTTTCATTTTATATACAAAATCCCGAAGGTGAAAAGCAGGGAATCAACAGCTCGGTTACCTACGGTCTTCGTGGAGGGGTTTGGTATCAGTTTATTGCCAATAATAATAATCATACCGAATTGCGTGATTTCTTTTGCAAGCTAACCAAACAAGAAGAAGCCTACGATGGTTTTGTGCCTAAGTTTTAAGGTCTCGTATATTAACTTAACATCCGATTATGAAAAAACGTTTTACATTTTTACTAATTCTATCGGTTACACTTTTTTTTAGTAGTTTTTCGCAAACAACCTCATCTGTCATAAAAAAAAGTAAACGTCCAAAAGTTGGCTTGGTACTTAGTGGAGGAGGAGCTAAAGGGTTTGCTTATATCGGACTTTTTAGGGTTTTAAAAGAAGTAGGCCTTCATATCGATTACGTGGCCGGAACCAGTATTGGCAGTATTATGGCCGGCTTTTACGCCGCCGGTTATGATCCTGATTCCTTACCCGACATTGTCCGGGCACAGGATTGGGATAAAGTGATGTCGGATGGGGTTGACCGAAAATTTATTCCTTTTATTGATAAAGAGATGGGTAATAAGTTAATAATAACCTTACCTATCGAAAAAGCGGGAAAAGGAGTTTCGCTGATGAGTTCACTATCGGAAGGACAGAATGTCGATTTATTGCTTAACCGGTTTTTTGGTTCCCAATATAAAGTTACCGATTTCAGCAAATTGCCGGTTCCCTTTTTTTGTGTGGCCACAGATTTATTTACAGGCAACGCCGTGCTGCTGGATTCGGGAAACATGGTAAAAGCAATTCGTGCCAGTATGTCGATTCCGGGATATTTTAATCCGGTCAAAATAGGTGATAAATATTTGGTTGATGGAGGTGTTGTTAATAATTATCCCGTTAAAGATATGAAAGATCGTGGGGTTGATTTTGTAATTGGTGGGGATGTACAACAGGGATTATTGCACGATATTAAAGATTTAAACACGGTTACCAGTGTTATTATGCAAATTACAGGCTATCATGCTGTAGAAGCCAATAATGTGGGTATGGCCAACACCGATCTTTATATCCATTTCGATATGGGTAAGTACGATATGATGAGTTTTACTGATTACGATTCTATTATGGCTATTGGAGAACGAACCGCAAGAGCCCATTATGATGAGCTTAAAGCTTTGGCCGATTCGCTGAATGCCATAGAATTTGTTCCCGGTAATAAGTTTTCAGGCCATCCGCTCGATTCTATTTTTGTGGCGGATGTATCGGTAGTGGGGAATAAAAAAGTACCGCTTAAATATTTTAGTAACCTTTTAAATTCCATTGTCAACAAGAAAACATCCGTTCATAAACTTGAAAGCATTATTAACTATATGTACGGATCAGGTTTTTTTAAACATGTTACCTATCAGCTTAATAATGCAGGGCAGGATAAGGTAAATGTTATTATTGATGTGGAAGAAACAAGCCTGGGGGTGTTGGCAGCCGGAGTTCACTTCGACTCTGACTATGGTGGTATGCTTTTGACCAATGCCATGTTTAAAAATTTACTGATACGCGGATCTAAACTCTATGTCAACTTTCAGGTGGGAAATAATGCTCGTTTGCGTACCATGTTTGCAATGGATAGAGGGTCTAAACCGGGTTTTGGTTTTGAAACCGACTTTTACGGCTTTAAATTTGGTGATTACCGAGGCGATGTAAAAACAAATGAACTGGGTTTTACAAACTATAAGTTCACGGCCTTTGCGAGTAATACCTGGCTGAGTCAATATAATTTCAGGTTTGGGTTCGATTATGAATATTTTTCTTTAACTCAAAAAGTGGTTGTCGATTCGCTGTATGAATCTATGTCAGGGTTTAACAGCTATGGAAGTATTTTTGCTTCATTGCATGCTGACACAAGAAATAATAAAGTTTACCCGACTTCCGGCTTCTATTTTAAAGGAAGAATTGAGTACGTGTTTCCGCTCTCGAACAATTGGTCCGATAAGTTATTTCAAAATTCCGGTATCTTCTACCTCAAGTATAAAGGGAATATTCAAATTTCAAAGCAACAAAAAATGGTGCTGCAACCGGAGATGTTTATCGGGGGTACAATACGAAATGAAATACCGCCTTTGCAACATTGGTTTGGGTTTGGAGGAATAAATAACTTTCAATTTCAAGATAACATCATCCAATTTGCAGGAACAAAATTTATTCAAAAGTTTGGTTTTTATACGGCCGTGGGAAGATTAAAACTGCAATACAATTTTTATAAAAAACTATATGTCATTTTAAGAGATGATTTCGGGGTTATTACCACCACTATTAGTCAGAAACCTACCGGTGATAATTTTGTCAACGGTTATGCATTAACATTGGCATATAACAGCTTTATCGGCCCCATCGAATTAACAGGAATGAGTTCCAATGTGGCAGGGGCTTCGCTCTTTTTATCGGTAGGCTTTTGGTTTTAAATTAAAGAAAATAGAAATGAAGTACAAAAGAATTTTATTAAAACTTAGCGGCGAAGCCCTTATGGGAAACAAGAGCTATGGAATTGACCCGGATTATTTAGCCGTTTATTGTGAGCAGATTAAAGAAGTTGTTGATAGCAAAGTACAAGTAGCCATCGTAATTGGGGGAGGTAACATCTTTCGCGGGTTACAGGGTGCTGCCGAAGGGTTCGACCGGGTGCAGGGCGATTATATGGGTATGCTGGCAACGGTAATCAACTCCATGGCATTGCAGGCTGAGCTCGAAAAACAGGGAGTGCCTGTTAAATTGCTTTCGGGATTAGGCATCGACCCCATTGCCGAAAGTGTTAGCGGAAGAAAGACTGTTGATAATTTAAACAATGGTAAAGTGGTTATTATTGCGGGAGGAACAGGAAATCCATTTTTTACCACCGACTCGGCTTCGGCCTTACGTGCCGTTGAAATTCATGCCGATGTGTTACTGAAAGGTACACGTGTTGATGGTGTTTACACGGCTGACCCTGAAAAAGACCCCAATGCCGTTAAATATGACAAGCTAACGTTTGACGAGGCCTACGAAAAAAAGCTTAAAATTATGGATATGACCGCCTTTACACTCTGTCGTGAAAATAATCTGCCTATTCTTGTTTTTGATATGAACACCAAAGGAAACCTGATGAAAGTGGTAAAGGGCGAAAATATAGGAACGGTTGTATCAGGTAGTTAAATTGAGATTTATTGGACTAATTGGCGAATTTAATCTTTTGTGTAAACCCTCCATCTGATTTCGCTGCTTTTCGTTCTCTGTTTAAAGTTGAGTAGTAGACTGTTAATAAGTGATTGATTCGTGGAAAAAACAGATAATATAAAAACAGAAAGGTTGCTGATTATCATGATTATGATAATAGCAGCCTTTTTACGTTTTTGGAACTTTGGCTCTATTCCGTTTATGCACGATGAGTTTAGCGCCATTTTTCGTACCTGGTACGATTCTGTTAGCGATGTAATCGAAATAGGGGTGAAACAAAACGATAGTCATCCGGCAGGGGTACAACTGTTTATTTATTAC
>Ga0164318_10000709_pt1 | contig 27055 bp, 30 predicted proteins | sample GuaBasSedimGuay9_FD_113734 | JGI IMG/M metagenome (GOLD analysis project Ga0164318, IMG submission 113734) | Subseafloor sediment microbial communities from Guaymas Basin, Gulf of California, Mexico - Guay9, Core 4571-4, 0-3 cm | ecosystem: Environmental > Aquatic > Marine > Hydrothermal vents...
AGAGAGAAGTCTCCATCTGGCGGACCGCCAAACGTTTCGTTGACGAACTCGATGAGGAACTGCATGTCCGGTATGCCCACGAGGCCGGCTGCAGCTGCCCGTGCCTCGGTGAACACAGCCCTGTCGATGTCGTCGCCGAGTCCTCCCGTGCCGAGAACCTGCAGGATCATGTCGACAGATTCTGGAAACGTGTTCAGGACATTGTAGAGGTAGATGTCGAGGGAGTCAAACGGGAGAGTAACGTTGGCCTCGGGCGGGAAGGTGTTCTGGTCAATCCTCAGTGTGTAGAGCTCAGAGAACTGGTAGCCAAAGGCGGAGGTCAGCTGTGCAAGGACCTGCCCCATTCTCTGGCGTGAGGTGCCTGCATCCACATTCAGGTACGCAGCTGCAAGAATGCGGGCCTCAGTGCCAATCAACGAGATCAGGTCAGGTGGTTCGTCAGAATCACCAAACTGGGCTGCAGTGAAGGGTCCCATAGGTGAGAAACCGTCGTCGCCAGTCATGTTTATGCCGAGCATGGTCATGAGCCGCTCAAGTATCTCGCCGTGGGTCGACACGACCGCTAGGGCAAGGCAATCATCGAACATTGGGTTTTGGAAGTCAATCACCGATGTGGGGATACCAAGTCGTCCGTAGACGACCATTGGGACTCCCTCTTCGTCGATGTTCGCAAACAGGGCCTCTGCACCCTTTTCCAGCAGGGTGTTCATAATATCCTCGTCTTGGGCCGGGCTCAATGTGCGGACCGGATAGGCCGCAACGAGCACCGGTGCAATCGCCAAGAATGCGAGGAGAGCAAACGCAAACGCGTGCTTGTATCTGACGTTCATCTAGAATTCCTCCTTTGGTCTGATGGTGGCGCCGACTATTCCCGTGACAATCACTGTGATAATCGGTACTGCAAGGTATACCAAGAACGGCGTGATGATGTCTATCGGATCTATGCTAGACCCATCTGCTCCTCCCATTGCCAGGGGAATGAGGTCCTGAATCGCACTCTGTACGAGTGGAATCGTCAACACATCCAGAATGGACGATCCCTGTGGCAATGGAGGCAAGGTTCCCAGATCAATGCCTGTCTGATACATCTGCCAGATGCTAAACCCGAAGATTGCCACACAGCTGAACCATGTGACGAAACCGACGACGAATGCCCCCTTCTTAGTGCCGGCAATCATACCACCGACTAGACCTGCGCCCGCCCAGACAGCGAGCATTGTCAGGTTGTTGAGGGGATTAACAAGCAGAGCATTGATCATGACCATAGCGGGTCTGACGTAGTTGCCGAGTTGTGGTGCAAGCCATAGTATGAGGGTTTCGTAGCCGATGGGCAACAAGTACCAGCTGCCAGCAAGTACTATCAACAGGGCCGCGAGCCAACCAAAGTATTTACTTCCAAAGGCGCTTATTGTGGATACCTCCTCTTGTGCCTCTTCCTCCGAAGAATTGTCGCTTCTACGGTTATTAACTCTATGTATGGTGTCTGTGGTCGGAATATCGAAACATTTCGTCGATGCTCGGCACGAAGGATTCGATACAATGAAATAAGTTTGAGTGAACACAGTGTCGAGGGCCCAGAATGACCCTTCAGTCTCAGCGCGAATCCGAGAGCCAATCGAGCATGTGCGAGGCTGAACACAAGAATCTAGATAGTAGGCTGGACGAATACATGAGCAAGGACACGCGACGCACAGTGTACGAACTGATTCAGCTCATGTCGTCGCTTAGCGACACACGGCGAGCGATCATCATGGCATTGGCTCACGTCTACCCCAAGAGCGTGAGCGGTGTTCAGCTGAGTCGGCTCATTGGATACAGCGGGAAGTCGAGAAGCCTGTACAGGGGTGTCCTCTCACAGCTTCAGGAAGACAACATGATACTGATAGATCAACTCACCCCGAAACTCTACGCAATCAGGATTAACAACGAGCATCCTCTGCTGCGGGTTCTCGTTGAGATGTGCAAGGAGTTCGGGCATGACGCGAGGAAGGTGTATACAAGAGCACTGGAGGAACAATAGATGGACAGGATGCTCAGGCGCGCTAGGGCGCTCTATCAGGACCGGCAGAGGATTGCTCTGGCAGCCCTCCTTGTGGCATTCGCAGCGACCTCCTACGTGTTCTACCACGCCCCGATACTGAAGCTGGGTGGCGAGCCGCCCGCCTCTCTGCCCCAGGGCTGGGTCGAGGGGTTCGAGGTGGTGTATTCGTTCAATACAGTCGGGTTTATCCTTGCCATCTCACTCATGGTGTTCTTCTATGCGTTTTGGACATGGGCCTTCCTTCCGAAGCCAGCTGTCGACTACACGGTCGGGGTACTGCAGGGAATCTTCGGGAGGAGAGTCAAGATGAGACAATACATCGGGAAGAAGTTCAGGGTCTTCTTGGGGGCGAACAGGTTCATAGAAGTCGCATGCAGGATTCGTAGCCCGGGTTCAGGTGAGTGGTTCCTGTACCGAATCGAGTCCTCTCCTCTTGACAGCGACAGCCTTCAGGACATAGCTTTGAGGCACGGCATGCATGTTCACAACGGTCGACTTCAGACATGGGTCAGCAATGATGAGCTGCATCACAGGCTCGTCCTCTTGGCCTCTGCGTTGTCTTCACTGCAGTAGGACTGTAGTCGCATTGGCGTATGGTGATTGACCAGTTCGTACGCGTTTAGTATATCTACTCTGACAGGGGCTTCTCTCGTAGGGACGTATCCATGGTCATGCGAATCAAGAGGACCGTCGATATCGCGATGAGCAACTACCCTGGAATCATTGGCGCGTGCGTATTCGACTACGAGGGGAGGGTCGTCTACAGCACAGAGAACATGCAGCTGACCTCGGAGGATGTGCTTGCCATAATCCGTGCGTGGACCCACAGCCAGCAGTCATTCGAGGTTAAACAGATTGCCTTTCTTACTGCTCTGGCTGAGAAGAACGGCTTTGTGGCCATCAACCCGGAGGGCGCTGTGAGCCTGATAGTTGGAACAGGCAAGGGCGTGTGGTTCGTGACATGCTTTGCCCCGATGGACAAGGACAAGGCTGGCATACTCCGGGAATGCATCCAGGCCGCCAAGAATCTTGAGGCCTCGGTGTCTGTGTTTGATGTGTAGGTTTCACGAGCCCTCGGCGAGCTCGAACGGCTGTCTTGACCACAGTCGTAGGCTCAGTCCTATGAGTATGACACTGATGATGACGCCAGCGGCAAGAAGCCCAATTCCCGTTATCGTATCCCGTCCTGTCAGCCAGTACAGCAGCCATAGAATGGCCCATGTGAGAAGAAGGAGCGGTCGTAGGGCCTGATTGAGTCTTGCCGCGTCCATGTGTGATCAGTCCTCTCATTCAGAGACCGACACAGGCATCTGTTGTGCGATGATTCTAGCCCCGATGGCCAGAATCGCTCCGACCCATCCAAGAGACTGGGTTATCTGAGTCCGCCAGTCTATTGCAAGGTTGCCCGATACCGCAGCCAAGAACAGGCTGATAGTAAGCCCCAGCACTCCGGTGCCGACGGCAACCAGAATGATGTTTCTTCCTACCTCGACCCTTCTGCTTGTGAGGACAACGCCTGCAACGATGACCCCTGCGCCGCATATCATCATCAGCATGCCTAGGATGCCCATGAGAATGCTCAGAGTCACTACGAACTCTTCTCCAAAGAGGTGCTGGAGATCATCGGTTATGTCACCAACGATTCCGACGGCACCGCTTGCGCCGGAGAGAAGCATTAGAGAACCGCCAATGATGCATAGCATTAGGGGAGTACGATTGTGTATCGGCTTCAAGGCACGCCCAATCGGTTGTGTTTCCGATTTAAGCATAGCTGACGTCACGCGATAGAAACAGTCTTGACCGCAACTTGGAAAAGAGATGATACCTTCCAGACGTGCTGACCGAAGATGAGCGTTCATTTCGAAGAAGCGGGTAGAGGAAACAGCCCAAGCATAGTCATGGTGCATGGAGCTGGAGGTTCCTCCGCCACATGGTTCATGCAGCTGCGTGGGCTTGCACGTAGCTTTCACGTTGTTGCCATCGACCTGAACGGGCACGGACGGACGCCTGACCGTAACCCCGATGATGTCACCGCATCGTATCTCGAGGACATAGCGAGTGTGGTTGAGGGTCTTCACGAGCCTGTATTGGCTGGCCACTCGATGGGCGGGGCTCTGGCTCAACTATACGCTTTGGAGATGCCCGACAGAATCTCCGGTCTGATTCTGATCAGTACTGGTGCAAGGCTTCGGGTTGCGCAGTTTATCTTCGACCTTCTCGACAATGATTTCGACGGGTACGTGGAGGCGGTGGGCAAATACATGTTCGCAGAGGGTGCATCTAAAGAGTTGATTAGCGCCTCGAAGGCAGAGGTGAGGAAGTGTCCCCCAGAGATAATACGACGCGACTTTGTTGTGTGCAACGAGTTCGACATCATGGACCAGGTCAAGAACATCCGCGTTCCGACGCTGGTGATTGTGGGATCGGAGGATGTAATGACCCCGGTCAAATACGCCGCGTACCTCAACGGTCAGATTCATGAGTCCATTCTGAAGGTCATTGAGGGAGCTGGTCACAGCGTCATGCTTGAGCGACCCCATGAGGTAAATGAGGCAATAATCGAGTGGGTTAGCTCGTCGTTGCGCTGAAGCAGTTTGGGTGTGTGTGCTGGAGCTACTCGAACAGGTCTTTTTCGTCGAGGCCGTACTTGGGGCCAATCTCACGGACAAATGTGAGAGATCCTAGAACGACAGCAGTCATCTCCGAATGGAAGTTCTCAAGGTTCGAGCTTCTCGGGATGTCGTTCTCGGAGTACAGCACACCATTGTCGTCCATGCTGAATGTGACATCGTCGAGCTCGAAGTTCTGCACAAGCATCTCTCGGAGCACAGACAACTGGTTTTCTTCGGGTATTTTGTCGATCCTACCTAGTCGAACTCTCACCTTAATCCATTCGGGCTTGTTGGGAGAGATCAGAACCCGTACAGAACGACCCTCGATGTCGTACGTCGTCACGTAGGTTCGAGTTTCCTCGTCGTACTCGTACGGGAGGCGCATCAGTTCAAGCCAGGTGCGAATCTGTTCGCTCTCCATCAGTATCACTGGCGGGATGGCCCGTTGATGCCTTTTTAATAATCCTCGGATGAAACAACCGACGTACCCTCTTGGGAGGCCAGTATCAGCAAGCAACATATGGCCAAGAAGAATATATGCAGCCGAAGCTGCGTGTGTTGGTGTTTCAAGACTACGGAGTAGAGAGGCTATGGGACTAGAATCGACACAGAAGATACCCAGCGACCGAAGAGAGAGGTTTGCGTGGTACATGTTCGACTTCGCCAACACAAGCTTCACGGTCCTCATCGTGACCGTGTTATTCCCACGCTACTTTTCCTATCTTGTGGAGGTTGGGACAGGAAGCGCAAACCTCGGTGACGCCCTGTGGGGCTATGCCGGTTCCATCACTATGATCGTAATAGCTATCAGTGCGCCTGTCCTGGGCGCAGTGGCGGACTTCTCTGGCTCCAAGAAGAAGTTTCTCATCTTCTACACGGGCCTATGCATAGTGTTCAATGCGCTATTGTACTTCCTGCGCGATGACATTCCATCATTCCTCGGAGTGGACATGTGGGTCTGGGCATTCATCCTGTTTGTCATCGCGAATATTGGTTTCCAGGGTGCCTTGCCGTTCTACAACGCGTGGCTTCCTGAGATTTCCACGGAGGAGAACATAGGCAAGATTGGAGGGAACGGGTATGCTGCCGGCTACGTCGGCGCGATGCTGACCATCATAATCGCCATAGCGAGCCTGTTCATGTTTCCAACCCAACCAACGCTACCTTTCCTCCTGAGCGCGTTGTTCTTTCTAGTGTTTGCAATCCCGAGCATTGCATGGTTGAAGAACCGACCGCCTGCCCGGAAGCCCGAAGAAGAAGGTATTCCCCTGTGGAAGATTGGTTTTGTTCGTGTGCGTCGTACTCTGAAGGAGATCAAGTATTACCAGGGGCTCCCACTCTTCTTGGTCGCATACTTCCTGTTCAGCGATGCCATCACCACCGTCATCTATTACGCATCGCTGTTCGCAGAGAAGGCCTACGCGTTTGGTGATGTCGACATATTGATCTTCTTCGCGGTCACCCAGCTTGCAGCAATCCCCGGCGCATTCGTCTTCGGCGTCGTGGCGGACAAGATTGGGACAAAGCGAACGCTGATGATTACGCTTGTGATATGGGTGGCTGCTCTTGCACTGGCCTATGTAGGTACAGACGTGATTATCTGGTGGATTGTCGGGCTCATGGCCGGCGTGGGCATGGGGTCCTCTCAGAGCACTGCTCGAAGCATGTATGGACAATTCATACCCGAAGAGAAGAAGAGCGAGATGTACGGTTTCTATGCTCTGACAGGCAAGTTCGCTGCGATACTTGGCCCATTTGTGTACGGCTCGGTCTTGCTGCTGATGGGTGGTGCTGACAGCGTTGTTGCGCACAAGACCGCGATGCTCTCCATTCTCGCATTCTTCTTGGTTGCGCTTCTCATTCTCACTAGGGTGCGCCAGCCAAAGATGGGCGAGAGCAAGGCGGGCATTGTGACCACATAGTCGTACGTGCGACAGTGGGAGCGGTATTGAGCGAGGCGGCTGTTTCGCCCCTCGCTCCCCCTCTTTCCATTTGTCTGCGACAGACCGATATAGTGCGAGGGCCCAATGCCAGCACGGACACGATGCGCTACGAAACGACAATTGCAAAGTCACTTCTCTCCAAGGCCCAATTTGGTGACTGCTGGTTCCACGTAAACAGGTCCCTCAATGCCTATCGCGGCTGCGAGTTTGGATGTGTGTACTGCGATGGAATGTCAGAAGACTACCACATCGAGGACTTCCACACATGTATTCGAGCAAAGGTCAACGCCCCAGCCGTTCTTGAGAGAGAGCTATCTGCGGCCGGTCTCCCTCGTTTCAGTCAGCTTCGTGATGAGAGCCTGCTCAGTTTTCTGGGAGAGTCGATAGAGGACACCCTGAGGAGCAGGCGTGGACTGGTCATCGGGGTGAGCGGGGGTGTTTCGGACGCCTATCAGCCAGCCGAGGCGAAGTTTGGAATAACACGCGATCTATTGGAGGTCCTATTGGACTTCAGGCTTCCCGTGTTTGTCTTGACGAAGTCCACGCTGGTGCTACGTGACCTTGACCTTCTCAAGGAGATTCACCGGGAGTCGTTCGCGAACGTCTGTTTCACGATAACACTGTACGATGAGGATACGAAGAGGGTGTTCGAGCCAAAGTCGCCGGCCACGTGGGAGCGGTTCGAGGCGCTGAAAGAGATTAGAAAAAACGGTCTTCATGGTGGTGTCATAGCAATACCCACTATTCCCGTTATTGGCACAACTGATGATAACATGCGGGCCCTCATTCGCGAGACGAAGAGAGCGGGCGGCGAGTTCATTCAGTTCGGTGGGCTCACATTGAAGCCCGGTCGCCAGAAGGCCTATTTCATGAGAGTGATTCGGTCCCGGTTTCCCGACCTTGAGAACGTGCTCGCACGCATCTATCAAAACAACGACCGCTTTGGTCGCCCCATTCGTTCCGAGCTTCCAGTAGACGTCCTTATTCGTGCTCATCAGTTATGTGGAGAGGAGGGTGTCCGAGACCGGACAATTCGTCATAGGCCTCCTTGGGAATCGAGATTCAACCATTCTGTTCTTCAGGCACTACTCGATCTTGTTTTTGTGAGGTACTACGTTCTGCACGAACCATGGCACCACATTCAGCCTCTCAATGCCCTAGTAGCTCTAATTGAGCGAGGAGTGGAGGACCTTAGCGACCTCAGCGTCAGGGCAGCTCTCTCACAGCAGGTCGGTCTATCACAATTCGATGCCGAGCTGCTGGAACGCGTGGTGGCAGGCGGGGCTGAGAAGGTCATCGAAGGTTTCTGGGAGAGTGCGGGAGCCGACCATGGGGCCAGAAAACAGTGACGTTGTCACTGCCGCCATGTGCCATATGCATGCTCGTCAACAATACCGTCATTTGCAACATGAGTCGCACCTGATTATGCCCGTATGTTATCACTTAATATGCAATCACTGCGAAGCCGCGGCATCGGAAGATACGAGCCAGATTGTGTAATAAGGTCGATTGACAGAAACCGAATGCTACCTGCTGCAAGCACGCCCCGCAGTTTGTAGGGAGATGATTGGCTTGGAGTATGATCGGCAGTTGGTCCAAAGGATAATAGAAACGCTCAGCCAAAGCGCCACCGGAATGACCATCAGTGACGTTGCGCGTAGTGTACAGGTGAGCAGAAACACCGCAGCGAAGTACCTTCACACCCTCGCAGCGACCGGCGACGTTGTATTCAAAAGAGTGTCATCTGCCAAGCTGTACTTTCCATCCACCGGTAAGAAGACGACGCGGCTCATAGATGTGATTGAACAACCAATGCTTGTTGTAGACCGACACATGTCGCTCACAAGGGCAAATGATGCATTTCAGAGGATGTTCGGGCTGTCTGAAGAGGAGCTTCGCAGAAAGAAGTTACGGCAAATATTGGCCAACCCAAGCTGGAATAAGGTGTCTTCTGTCATTCGGGATGGCTCAGCTCGGGGAGGCGGCACATCGTTGGAACTATCAATCCTGACCCACGACGGTCCCCGCAGGGTAGTTGGTCTCATCCAGCAGATCATCTTGGACGATGGTACCGAGGGGTATTGTATCATCGTCCGCTGCAAGAACATGGGTCTATCCACATCCCTCTTTGATGATGACCCAGTTGAAGTGGCAAACGGAATACTTGATACCCACCCAGATTGTATGGTTGTTGCTGACCCCGAAACAGGAGATGTCCTTCTCAATAGTAGGAGATGCAACAAGATAATTGCGGACAGTGGGCTGCGCGGCGAGAGATTCAGCATCGTCCGCCGAGCAGGTGATAGCTGGTCCTTCGACGTATCATGCGATTTGAAACAGGTGCTGCCGTTATCTCTGAAAATCATGGCTTCGGGGCGGGCAACCGTTGATGCAGTCAGAACCCGTATTGTCGAAACCATAATCGGAAGGCTTCTTGTGATTCGCGGTACGCCCAGAGGGCAGGATGTTCAGGTAGACCGCGTCAAATCTCTCTTGGCTAACACCTTCCGTACGATTGCTGAGGCCGTGGGAACGTTCGTGGGGCCTGTATCCGAAGCTAAGCGCAGGATGCATTTCATGAACGTGGTCCCATCTTACGTGAGTGCGGACATGGTGATCATAGGGTATCTCCGGATGGATGACAATGCCCTCTCCGTGACATGTCTATGGGCAGGAGAACGGCTGTCCGGCGGAAATGCCCCGGCCTCTTACTGTACTGACACCAAGTCGGCCCCCATTCCTTGTGATGATCGATCCAGATGCGGCGCGTGGCTAGTCGCGGCCTGTCAGGGTCTGGGTCCCAGAGCGGCAAGGTTGGCTTCACGCGCTGTCGACAGGATTCAATCCACCCTAATTGTTGTTGATGACCCGCGTGATGACTTCATTCCCTTTGCTCTTGTGGGAAAAATCGCTCAGGAAAGATTTCCTCCGATTATAGACCCGGTTCTACGGTCCTTGTCGGCGCTGATATACGACGACAATCATGACACCCCGTCTAGTCCTCTCCTGACTCGCGTGCCGCCTTGGGAAACAGAGCAGACTACGGCCCGGCAGATATTCGGGCCGGAGCTGGAGGACAAGTGATTTGGTCTCTCCGAGGTGAGATACTGGGGGCTCCCCCGGTCGCCGGGGCTCAAGATTAAAATAAGCACATGACTAAGATTCGCTTGGTCCTACCCAGAGCTCGACTGTCAATGTTGCGGACGGCCAGCTGAGGCAAAAGACTGCCCCCCGATAGCGGAGCCGGGAGCGCCGCCCCCCCCGTGAGGACAGAGGTGACCGACCGAATTGCAATACGGTCCTAGTCTGGAGTCAAGAATCCTGGAGCTGTTGTCGGCGAGCCCAACGGGCATGACCATAAGCGAGATTTCCAACAACCTGAAAATGAGCCGGAACACAACTGCAAAGTACCTGCGCACCCTAGAGGTGACCGGAGATGTTGTTTTCAGGAGGGTGTCGTCAGCGAAGCTGTACTTTCCAGCCAAGCGCATAAAGACCACACGGCTCATTGACGTGTTCACCGAACCTATGCTCGTGGCTGACGAGAACTATGAGGTCCTCAAGGCCAACATTGCTTTCCAGAGGCTTGTGGGGTGCGGGGAAATGGTCTTGCGGGGTAGGCATCTTCGCGATATTGTTGCTGGTGACAAATGGCGTACGGTGGAGGGCATCCTCAACCACAAGAAAGGTAGGCGGATTCCTTTTGCCCTTGCACTTGATATCCTGACACCTGATGGTTACACCAAGGTCATGACTATGGTGCGCCCCATCACCCTTGGCGATGGGCGTCGGGGACTGGGTCTGATCGTCAGGAATGGTCTTGAGGTGCGCAGCCGGACTATTCGTGACTCGTCGGAGATAGGCAAAATCTTCCGGGCTCTATTGAACGCACACCCTGGGAGTTTGGCAATCATCGACATGGAGTCTGAGAGCACGGTCTTTGTAAATAGGGAATTTGTGGCTTGGGCCGAGCGGTTGCAGGAACGGTCCAACGCGACATGGGCGGAAAACCCCTTCCTCAGCGTCATGGGCTGGTCTAGGGCCACGGACATTCCGTGGAGGCCCCAGCTTGATGAAACGCCTGCGCTCGTACTGTGGTTCGTGACATCTGCCCATCATACTTTCCCTATGGTTATATCTCGGGTCATAGAGGCCGAGTCAAAGAAACTGCTTGTCATTCGTGCTGCTCCCGGCGCCGTTGCGGGTGACAAGTTCCATGAGGTTTCACTGTCTAGGCACCTCATGAGCTTTGTGGCCCATGCTGTGAGTGCCTTTGGAAACCCCTTGAATCACGACTCGACTACCGGGAGTACGGTGGCAGTGATCACCCGCAGCCTTGGTGATGACATTGTTTTCGTGGGCCGATTCCATGACGCGGAGCGATTCATAGAGCCGCTCTTTCTGTGGGCATCAGAAAACATTATGGAAGAGGGTGTTCAGGTGTGGCCTCGTAGGGATGAGAGGAGGCGGGTGGATCTTTCCTCGTCAGACAGTGTGGTCGAGTGGCTCGTTTCAAGCGTTTCTATACTTCACAATATGGTGGGACGCGCAGTTGCCAAGCGGATGAGCGAGTTCAGGAGTTCCTACGCCATCATTCTGGACTCAACGCCTTCTTCCACCTGCTTCGCTATGGCTTGTCGTCTTGATGGCTCTTCACCTGCGAGCACCACGATTGACTTGCTACGTTCTCTCGGCTCTGTGGTCATCGGGAACAGATGAGAAGCTGGAACGTGTGAGCCGGTGGGGCCCTCTGTGCCGCACGGCGGCAAGAGGACTCCGCATAGAAACGGGCCGCGTGACCTTGGGTTGCTTGATATAGCGGCCTGATAATCACACACTCGAGGGCACAGACCTTTCGAAAAACACCACTTCCAAAAAATCGACGACTATGCACAGCATTGCAGCATAGCAATGCTGTTGTCCGGCGGGACTAAGCAATGGTGATACTTCACAACGGTGGGCCACCGTATCCTTATGTATTATCCAAATCGAGTGCTATTGGGCCAATGCTTCTCCACCTCGGTGGAGATCCGGGGATTTGGCCCGGAGGTAAAAGAAAGAATGGAATATAAAGAGCTACTAGACGTGTCAAACTTCACGATTGCGGCCCTGACGCGATCGATTTACAGGATGGGACTGAGCGGCGAGTTGATCAACACGCAAGTGGCTGACGAGTATGCCGCGGACGATATTATCCAGATGCTCGTCCACTCAGGTCTAAAAATCGAGGGGTCTACGCCTGAGGAGCTGACCCAGTCGTTCTTGGAGACCATGAACAAGCTGGGCGCCGTGGGTAAGGTGGAGTTCCCCGACGTGAGCGACACTGAGGTCACGGTGACTCTCAAGGACTGTGTCATGAACACGGTGGTCAGTCTCACCAAGGCCAGTCACCCTGATGCAATACCCGTCTGTGCATGGATGTCAATTCTGTCGGCCTCCATGTTGAAGTCAACAGGCAAAGTGATGACCGTGTCAGACTACAGTTGGGACGCAGGGAGTAACACCTGCAAGTTCAAGCTGACAATGGAGTGATGGGCAATGGCGGATCGGTGTAACTGCATTCACGCTGGGGAAACAAACCCCATGGGTCAGACCTGGTGCAAGAAGAAGAATGTGTATGTCACTGGTTCGCAGGAGGATACGTGTGAATTCTACGAACCAGCATGATTCAAGGAGGTAATAGTTAGAATGAGTGCGAAGACAAAGAAGTTGACTGAGCTCCTCAAGTCACTTGAGGCGAGCAGTGAGATTGATGGTGCAGCGCTGGTCAGCAGCAAAGGACAACTGATGGCTACGGCGCTCCACACGGATGTCGACGAGAAGGCGATTGCCGCAATGGCCGCGGCTCTGACGGCGATTGGTACCCGTGTCGGTATCACACTTGAGGCGGGACCACCGAAGAACATAGTCATCGAGGGCGTTTCTAAGATAGTCCTTGTGAGAAGTCTGGACAAGGTGTCGTTGATAGCAACAGCGCCGGCTGAGGCGAAGATTGGCATGATCGACTTCGAGCTCGACAAAGTGACGGAGGACATCAAGGCAATACTGTAGGGGCGCCTAGTCCGGAATGGGCGGGTGCCTCGCTGCCCGTGCTGTGTGCGGAGGAGTTGGCTTGCGAAGAATCAGGACCTACGATTACAAGGTCTACATCACGGGTCCCTTTCAGGCTGGAAAGACCACTTTCATCCACACGCTCGACGAGAGTGCGATATCGATTGAGCGCGAGATGAAGAGGGAGTTCCACGGGGAGAAGAGCACAACGACTACGGCGTTTGACCTTGGACGCGTGATGTGGGTGAGGCGCGAACCTCATCATTCCGGCCTGATCATCCCCAAGAATGTGTATCACAAGGAGCGCAGCGAGTACGAGGGCTGGATTGAGAATGAGATTGAGCTGCGGGGCGTGCCCGGCCAGCTTCATTTCAAGACAGTCCGTGACGCGATGCGAGCAAACACCGACGGGGTGCTCGTGTTGGTCGACTCGTCTGACCCTAGCATGATTGGTGAGGCGCTAGCAATGCTGGCGGAAACAAAGAGCTCATTTGATGCTATTCCAATCCACGTGGTGGCGAACAAACAGGATCGTTCCAGTGCCGCCTCGCCAGGGGATGTCGCGACATGGCTCGGCGTGGATCGCGCGACAGGAATGACTGCGAAAGACTTTGCGTCTGCTGAGAATGCTCTCACCCACCTCTTATTGGCGATAGAGCAGCGGATGCAGACACATGATTCAGACACACACATTTCCTCCGCGCCACGAGCCATGCATGTGGGATAACAGAATGTGGTCCCTGAAGAAAGCATGTACTCGGGGGGGACCGGGTGTGCCGGTCCATGCGCCAGCCTGCATCCTGCAGCATGACACACGGTTCTCCGTACGCAGTGCGGCTCCACAGGAGGTTGCAAGAAGATGAGCGTCGGAATAGCGCGAGAGATCATGGATGTTCTGGAGAGCGTGAGTCGGCCTCTGCGTGACAACGGGAGCTTCCTGTTGACCGATGAACGGGGGCTGATAATCGCTGAGAGGCTCGTTGCCGATGTACCAACAAACGCGTTTGCTGCAATGGCGTCATTGATGGCTCATACTGCGAAGAGGGTCCTGTCCAGCCTGGGGGGCTCGGGAAACACAACAGTCACAGTTGTATCGGATGACTTTGAGATTCATTCCCGTGGCTTCTTAGTACGCAACAAGATGTTTCAGCTCTCCGTGGTGGTACATAGGCCGCGGGGGAGGTTTGCTTATCTCAGGCACAGGTCTCTTCGAAGAGGGAATGTCGAACGGCTGCTGGGAAAGGCGGCAGACGAAATCCAGTGGAAGCTTCAAGCTCACATAGGCGAAGATTCAGCCCTAGAGAACATAGCACACACACAACACTAAACGACCGGTCGCAACGGTGCGGCTGGTCACCACTCTGCAACAATCACGAATCCAGCGGCGGACGGGTGAGGTCATAATTGAAAATCTCGTAACGGGAGTGATCTCAGAACTGAAGGGTTGGAGGCAAAAGGTGACAACGGACAGACGGCGCAGTTTCATTGGGCGACTGAAGTCGCTCTTCCTGCAAAGAGGCGAGCGCGATACCGGAGTATCCGGGAGAGGAGAGCACGACAGCCGCACGGTCACGATGGGGTTGGCAAGGGCTATCCTCAATGCTCTCACAGTGCCGGTCGTGGTTGTGGACGCGCGTCGAATGAAGATTCTCGTGATGAACCGCGAAGCCCAGACTACCTACTACGACAGGCGTGGCCCTTTCTGTCCGCACATCGTTGACGACATCATTAGACCATGTAGCGATAGGGATTGTGTTCTGCTTGAGGCGAAAAAGTCTGGTCACCAGACGACAGTGGAGCGCACGGTCGTAGACAAAGGGGGTCACGTGCGTCATGAGATTGTGCGCATCACCCCAATTGAGTCTGCTGCAGGATTACATCATCTTCTCGTTGTGACTCTGCAGGATGTCACACGCCTGAGGCACGTGGAGAGGAATCTTGAATCCGCCCTGAGGCAGGCGAAGTTGTACGTTGACGTCATGAAGCATGACATACGCAACCGATTGCAGGCACTCCTCTCCGCCGTGGAACTGATGAAGATTGGGCCCCACGACCTTGACAGCCTGAACAGCCTTGTGTCCATCGTGGAGGATGCTGCACTGGCAACCAAGTCCCTCATTGACAAGTCCCGAATCGTGGGCGCACATCATGGCGTTGTGAAGCCTTGGGTGATTCTTCGTCATTTGCTGGAGGACGCAGTGCAGAATCTCGGCAAACGGTACCCGGATGTGATAGTGGGACTTAGCCTTCGATCTGAGGTTTCAGACGTTCTCGTCGACCCGAGCCTCGCGGAGGCTCTGGACCTGATTCTGGATAACGCGGTGGTTCACAATCCCAAGATACAGCGATGGGTCGGTGTCGACGTAACCCTGACGAACGGTGAGTACCTAGTGACGGTGACGGACAACGGCTCGGGTCTGTCTGACAAGATGAAAGCGACAGTCTTGGACCCCAACCGCAGGCTTCGTGGAATCGGCCTGCATCAGGCTCAGGAGATACTATCACGGCTCGGTGGCTCCGTGACGATGTCGGACCGAATCGAGTCGGAGCCCAGGATGGGGCTGCGGGTCATTCTCACTATCCCTGCCGCGTCCACCCGCCCTGTGGAGGAGTTTCTTCACAACACAGACCCCTCCCCGCATAGCGGCAGGGGTAGCGACTTCGTTTCGGGTGCCACGGGCAACGGAGAGCATTCGGCCCCCAAACAATAGTACTATTCTGGTGCCCGGTGGGGTGGCCCCCCGGGCATCAACCATCTACATGGTCTGCCGAAGTATCTCCACGAACTCGCGGGCTTGATCCATCCCCTTTTGCCAGAATTCTTCTGAAGCGATGTCAAACCCGAGTTCAGCGGCAAGTTCACGCGGTGCCTTGCTGGATCCTGCTGCGAGCAGCGCCTTGAATTTGGGCACGAATTCCTTGCCCTGTTCCTTGTATAGTCTATACAGTGCAAAGACGAAGAGCTGAGCAAAGACGTAGGGATAGTTGTAGAACCTGAAACGTGGCATGTAATAGTGTGGTTTCATGGTCCACTCCCATTTCATCACATCAAGCCACTCGACCGCCTCGCCATAGATCTTGTCCCTCGCTTCGCACCAGAGTCGGGCAACGGTTTCGCCGTCGAGGAATCCGCCCTTCTGAATGGTGTCGTACAGACTCTGTTCGAAGAAGACACGGGCTGAGACCTGAAACGCGGCCATTCCGAACTCGTCGAGAACGTTTGCCAGAACCGCCTGCTTCTCCTCCTTGGTCTTGGCCTTTGCCAGCAGCCGTTCGGTGAGGAGCAACTCGCCAAATATCGAGCCGCACTCCGCGATGCATGCACCTATCTCTGCATTCGATGGCTTCTGATTACGAGACATGAGGTAGTCATGCACGGCATGACCGTTCTCATGAGCAAGGGTGTAGACATCGCCAAGTTTGCGATTGAAGCTGAGAAGAATCCATGCACTCTTACCCGAGAACCAAGGCGCGCAGAACGCTCCTGACCGCTTGCCCTTCCGAACCTCTCCGTCGATATGCCGCCTTTCGAACATCTCCTCGACCCATGCGCCCACCTCGTCATCGAACGACCTGTATGATTCGACGACCTCGCGTCTGGCCTCCTCCCAGTCGAATTCCATGTCCGGGGCGTTGGGAAGAGGAGCCACGATGTCCCAGTTGCCAAGCTTTGGTAGGTTCATGAGCTTGGCCTTGAGCTTTAGGTATTCACGATAGAGGTCGACGTTCTTCTCGACGGTACGCATCAGGCTGTCGATGGTCTCTTGGTCCACATCATTGGCAATTAGGCTCGATTCCATTGGCGACTTGTACTGTCGCCACTCACACATCTGAACGTGATCAGAGCATACTGCACGAATCGCACTGGCCCAGATGATCTCATCCTTGCCAAGGCCCTCGTACACGACTTGGTTGGCCCTCTTCCTGACATCCCTGTCAGGATGCTGATAGAGGCCGATGATTTCACCGTATGGCATCACCTTCTTCTCGCCGTCAATCTCAATCTCGAACGTCCGGGTTGATAGCCAATCGCCCTGTAGGCGCGACCACGCATCTATGCCGTTCAGGTCCTTTGTTATAATCAGCTGCTCCTCGCGTTCTGGGAGCATGTGTGGAATCCTTCTCACTATTCGCTCCAGAAAGTGCTTGTATTCGACCAAGATGGGGTCGTTGACAAGCTCCGGTTTCTTGGAGAGGAGCTTTCCGAGTTCGATCTCTAGGAACGCCACCATTTGCCCCATTTTCATCTCGGCATTCCGAGCCGCATCAAACAACTGCTTGGCTGTATCATCCAGCGCGTTTGCAGTATACAGAAGCTGACAATAGTCGAAGACGCTCTCGTGCTTCAACTTGAGTCTGTCACTCTCTTCGAGCAGCTCTTTGAGACCACTGGCATCGAGTGACTCAATCTTCCCGTAGTACTTCTCACGGAACTGCTTGACATCCTCCAGTGCCGTTTCGAGAGCTCTTCTCACGACATCCGGATTCGTCTCCTCAACCATCTGCGAGAGATCCCATCTCATCTCTTCTACCGTCATTGATATTTCGCCCGAGCCGGACCGACGACCATGGCTTATGAGGTTTTGGAACGTGTCCAATACGGCTTCCTCACGCCGGACAACAAGTGTATCTGACATTCGCGGGAAAGAAGACTGATGCGACTTGTCAGAAATACGTCGAATTGGAAAACGTTTCACCATCGTGATTCCAAAGAGTGTCAGGACCGAGCTTGGACTTGAGGAAGGACAAGATGTGTTGGTGACCGTGTAGGAGGGTCGAATAGTGATTGAGCCATTTCCATACGACCTGACGACCAAAACGAGTGCGAGGGAAACACCCGGCAGTCGAAAAATGAACGAATCGTTTCCACGTGACCCTTTCAAGGTCCTTGACTTGATAATTGATCGTCCGTACCGGGAAGACAGCGACGAACCCGCCGTGGAGAGGTGGCTGAAGAAAAGTGCTTCTGGCTGACACTGAGGTCCTATTCGCACTTGCGCCGCGCGACTCGCACCATCCTCAAGCATTGGCAATATTGGAAACACGCAGTGACATTGTGGTTCCAGATGTTTCAATCTTGGAGTTCTCGTTGGTGCTCAAGGCGACGGGGGTTGTGGTACCTGATGTCCGCACGGCTATCCTCGCCGTTCGAAAAATCCTTCGACAATACGGAGTCCAAGAGCGAAATACTATCGGAACTGAAATGTTAGCATTAAGTGCATCTATCGAAGAACGATACCACCTGAGCTACTTTGATAGTCTTGTAGCTGGTGCAGCTGTCTGTCTGAAGGCTGATGTCTTGTCCGATGATCAAGCATTTGACGGGGTTCCCAAGATCAAGCGTGTTCCTCTTAGCGGCTGACCTCTGTCAGAGAACGAGGACTGCGGCCACACCAAAGGGTTCAAATACAGAAAACAGATGTGCGCACGTAACGCACAACCGAGAGGGAGAAAGATGTCCGAGGATGACGAGCTTGCAGCGATAAGGCGCAGAAAGATGCAGATGCTCATGGAGCGGGCACGACAGCCCCCCAAGCCGCAGGTTGAAGAACCCCTTGCAAATGGTCAGGTAAATGTACTCACTGATGCCACATTTTGGCCTACTATCCAGAAGACGAAGATTGCACTTGTCGACTTCTTTGGTGAATGGTGTGGTCCGTGTAAGGCACTGGCTCCGATCATGGTCGAGCTCGCAAAGAAGTATGCGGGCAAGGTCTTCTTTGGCAAGATCGATATCGACCGCAATCCTCGGACTACTGCTCAGTTCCGAGTCCAAAGCGTACCTATTGTCCATGTCTTTCAGAACGGTCGGCCTACGCGGAGCATCTTGGGTCTGAGACCGTACTCCGATTACGAGGCATTGATCCAGCTCCTCTTGAAGGAGCGCGAGCAGTAGCCCCGTCCGAGATGCAGTACTGACTTGCCCGTGCCGTTGGGAGGAGTGACCGAGCGTATCACGTCGCAGGCTCCTCCCAATCGCGTCTGGGAACATGGATATGATGTCAGACACAGTGCATGGCTGCTGAAACGCAGACCATTGGTTCGTTGAGCCATGTGTCGCTAAAGATTCTGTTCGAAATGGGTTTCTATGTCCTCCTTGAGCGCCATGACACTGATGTTCTCTACCGAGCCCCTAATCACGGCGGTCGGCATGGCCTTTGCGTTGGTCGCTGCTCCGATGTTTGCGTGAACGTCCGCGGCGACAACGCCTGCCTCAGATCCCGTCTTCTCAACGAGCAGCTGAATTCCACGTTTCGACGCATCCAGCACATCGGTACCCTGCTCAACATAGAGTGACACCATCCTGCTCAGCAGGACTCTCATGATGTGCTCTCCGTATCCCGTGGCCGCCACGCCACAGACATCATTGGCATATGCGCCGGCTCCCATCACCGGGGAGTCACCAACACGCCCGGGCATCTTGTTTCTGACACCTCCCGTTGATGACGTTGCGGCGATGCGTCCCTGTGAGTCAACCACCACACAGCCGACCGTGTCAGCAGTCTCAGGTGCGATGTTCTCCACATTCACGTTGAGAATTCCGGGCGCCTTTTCGGTCCTGTACTCTTCAGACAACATCTGTGCGTAGACTCTGAGGGCATTTGTTCCTGCGAAGAACTTGTGCTTAGTCTTCTCCATGATGTATCTTGCCAGCGAGATTGGGTTGTGGACACCCACCACAGCAGCAACCGAGCCAAAATCAAGAGTTGAACCGTCCACGATCATGGCGTCGAGTTCACGGATGCCGTCTGAGTTCCTCGCTGCTCCGACTCCGGCATTGAGCTTTCCGCAACTCTCCATGAACGCGGTACACACCTCTGCGGCATCGAGGGCTGACCCACCTCTCTCAAGAACCTCGAAACCTGCAATGGCTGCCTTCTTGACGAATTCGATTCCCATTGGTATCTTCTCGTCCTTCCAAGAACCTGCGCCGCCGTGGACCACGATGACTGGCAGTGTCACTATTCAATGCCTCCCATTGTCACATGACCGGACCCGGCCGTGTTCGCGGCTGTTGATAAGCTCTTGGGACCGAACAAAGCTGAATGCCCGTGCTGGACCAGCCAACAGGCCACGCTCGCTTCACGGTTCATCAGCCAGAGGAAACTCGGGTCTTTACCGCGTCGGCCACGGTGCCGCAGTGACTACACCGCACCTTGAGGGGCCCTACCCACTCGATAGACTCCTCCGACAGTGCCACCCCGCAAGCTGGGCATACCGCCGGCGGAACGTACGCGGCAGGCCCCCACCCTCGAAATACCGTGTCGCTCTCACTTGACCTCCTGGGGTGAAGCCTGCGCATCGCAGCGAAGACATCGGGCCATTTGCCCGCCAAGCCAATTACGACGACCACGACTCCAAAGCAGGCAACGGCAAGGTACGTGATCGCGAACGCAAGACTACCCTCGTTGAGTTTCGCGATTCCGTTCTGTGCCGTGATGATCACAACAAGGAGAACAAATAGCAATCTCGCTCGTTGCACAGACTTGCTCGTTTGTGTGCTCATTCTGATGGCGCATCCGTGAAACGTTTCTAGTCCCCGAGTGACGGCCCTGAGGCTTTCTCGGCGGCAAGACGTACGCCGCTCACGTCACGGGAAAGCGTCTGTTCTTCGTATTGGCCCGAATGGTATTTACTCTTTCTGCGCCTCGTGGCCGTGAAGCTCCGGGTGTGTGTTCATTTCACCGCCTGCGGGCAACGTTTCTAGCAGATTGAAGTACTGCTTGGCATTTGTCCTATTCCGCGTTCTCTTGCTGGCGTTGCCAGAGGATCCTGTTCATACGAGCACGATACGGATCACGACATCTGCACCTGGGGCAATCTTCCGGATGCCATCCTCAGTCCCATTGGCAATCTCGGGGGCAGAGGCCACATCAACGGAGTTGTCCACTGCAATCTCAATGACCACGAACGTGGCCTGGGTAGTCCCCCTGACTCTCGCGCGCTCGCACCTTGTAGCTCCCGGCGTTGACTCATACAGACGAATGATTCCCTGTCTAAGGCCTAGGGGCGCGGTGTCAACAAGCCCGCCGAAGACTCTCCTTCTAGGATTCAACGACACATAGACTATCACGACTGAAACACCAAGAGCGGCAACGGAATTTCCAATAGGGAAGCTGAGCCAGACAAACAGCAACCCGGGGATGACGACTGCCGAGCTGATCATGTCAGTACAGAAATGGGGCGTGTCGGCGTTGCTCCCCCTATTGACAGTCACCAAGAATAACCTCGTCAATATTCCTCCTGTCGCAGGAGAGCAACGTACGTACGCATTCAACTGTTGTTCACTGTTGTCGGCTCACATCGAGTTATTCGCCATTGTTAAATACAACAGGAACTGTATCTGATTCTAGACCTGACCGCATGTGATTTGCCATAGACAACAATCGTGCGGCGCGTCACCTCTCGAAGACAAGCTGGGCACGCGACAGGATGTCGCTCGTAAGCAAGTGGCTCGCTGAGGGCATCGAGGATGACGATATCAAGACACTGAGCTTGCCCTCACGAAAGCGTTTCAGGAAGTCTGTGAGGCCATCATGGACTTGCTTGCTATGATACTGAAAGACTCATCCGTGCCACCAACTGATAGCTACAGCAATATTGAGAAAGCGTTGAATATCGGTGTGATTAACGTCAATCAGTCTATGGCCCTGCGAGAGGCAAACGGACTGCGCAACAGACTCGTCCACATGTACAACGGTATCGACATGGCAGCGTTCGTGCAGAGTGCCACGAAACTGCTTCCCCGTCTTGAGGAGTCGCTGGAGATGATCACAGGTTGGCTTCAGGCTCAATCGATGAAATAAGAGAAGCAACGCGGTTCATCATGGAACTCCCACGTGTCATCGCTGTTCTACTGTTCGGGTATGTGGCAAGGGGTGAAGCAACATCTCGAAGTGACATCGACATCTGCGTTGTGGCACCTGGAACTGAGACTGCGGAGGAGAGATCCGAACTCTTGGGCATGATATGGCGTCAAATAGACGGAGAGAAATACGATGTTCGGCTCTTCGAGGAACTTCCGCTCTACATGAAGATGGATGTCATTACATCACATGTCATTCTCCATTGCAACGATGTCCCTGAGCTCTTCGAGTACTTCTACTTCTACAGGAAGATCTGGGCTGATGAGGCACATAGACAGTCGGTCTCATACTAGTCTGATACGCACACGCTACGCTCTTGGGAACACTGAAAGGGTGCGCCTCACCTCCCAACAGTATGAACCTCAGCATGGAGGAGCTGAACAGGTATCTCAGTATAGAAACAACCGGGGGCCCGACTTGGCACCCCTCTGGTCAGCGTATCGCATTTGCCTGGAATGTGCCTGGATCATTTCACGTGTTCACGGTGGGGATCGAACACGAGAAGACGCTATGGCCTCATCGAATGACTGCCGGAGATGACCGATGCACCAACCCCCGATACTTGCCCGATGGCGGCCTGATCTTCACAAGCGACCGTGGAGGCAACGAGAACTTCCAAATCGGGCATATCGATGAAGAGGGAGTTCTCACTTGGCTGACTCACGACTCGGGGGCAAAACACAGGATCAACGTTGTGGGCCGCAACAAGTTCTTCATGCAGGCTAATCTTGAGGAGCGATCCCGGCTTGATCTGTACGAGTTTCCTTACCCTGTCACGGAGGAACAACCACGACTCATTTACAGACCTGACAGGGGACTGGTAGTTGCGACTGTGATTTCTGATGATGAAGCGCTCGTTGCAATGGAAAAGTATCTGGGGAATGCTGAGCAGGAGATCCTCTTCTACGACGGGGACGAGATCACCAACCTCACATCCACACTTACGCGTGGCACGCCTGCCCGCTGGAACGCGATTCGTTTCTTGGATGACGAAACACTACTTGTGGCCACGGACTTTCAGGCAGACGTCAAGAGGCTGGCCCTTCTGTCGCTCTCAAGTGACTTTGAGCCTATCTCGGAGATGGATGCCATGGGCTGGGAATTTGAGGAGGCAAGCTGGCAACCCGGCGACCCTTGGACGTACTTCTTTCTCAACGAGGAGGGCTATTCGATCCTCTACAGAGCGAAGTTCTCCCGGCGCGGCGTGAGTGAGCTTCGGCGCGTAGACCTCCCCGTGCGCGGCGTGCTCGTTCGCCGGGATGCCCGGTCCTTCAGTCGGGGTTCGGCTCTGTCACCTGATGCACGTTTCTTGGCTGTGACCCTTTCCAGCCCCACCTTTCCGGCCGCCATCTGGGTAATTGAGGTCAACGGTGACGAGTCGTGGCCCGCCACCGTACCCGGGATGAGTGGTCTTCGTCAGGAAAGATTCTCAGACGCAACACTCCATCGCTTCGACAGCTTCGACGGCCTGAGCGTGCCGTACTTCAAGTATATTCCGAAGGGGCAGCGACCCGAGCACGGCTGGCCCACTATTCTCATGATCCACGGTGGTCCTGAGTCTCAGGCCAGGCCCTCGTTCGATCCCGTCGTTCAGTTCTTCGCGGCAGCTGGCTACGTGGTCATCACACCGAACATTCGTGGCAGTACTGGCTATGGACGACGGTACATGACACTCGATGATGTGGACCGACGGTTGGACTCGATCATGGACATTCGGCATCTGGCCCTGCACCTGCGGGACAGCGACGACGACATTGATGGATCACGACTGATTGTGTTCGGGGGCAGCTACGGAGGCTTCGCGGTACTCTCGGCTCTGACGGAACATCCGGACCTCTGGTGCGCGGGCGTAGATATCGTTGGGATATCTAACTTCGTCACATTTCTTGAGAACACGGCCGCATGGCGAAGGTCGCTGCGCGAGGCCGAGTACGGAAGCCTTGAGAGAGACCGAGAACTGCTTGAGCGAATCAGTCCAATCCACCATGTCGACAAGATAAGAGCGCCGCTCTTCATCGTTCAGGGCGACAATGATGAGCGGGTGCCGCTCTCCGAGAGTCTCCAGATCTATGAGCAGGTGAAAGCTCGCGGAGTGCCGGTCCGGTTGCTGAGGTTCGCAGATGAGGGCCATGGCATCGCGAAGACTTCAAACCGGCTGCGCGCGTACTCGGAGATTCTCGCTTGGCTCAATGAGGTCACGGCCTCGTGTGACTCGCATCGAAATCAGTAATCTTCGTCGGCCGCGTCCCAGTCGGGCTCCTCGAATTCGCCCTCGTCCCAGTCGTCAGGCTCCTCCCAGTCAGGCTCCTCGTCGGGCTGTTCGCCCTCTCGGGTCTCATCCCACCACTCGTCCCACTCGTCGGGCAGCGGCACATCGGCGTCTTGGAGTAGGCGGCGGACATGTTCGCTCTCGATAAAGGCCCTTGGGATGGGCGTTCCCGGGGGAATCTCGAATCGAACGCGAAGAGGATGCAGAGCGTGAAGCTCTTCGTCAGGGAGGACGGACTGCTCGATGAGGCCGAGTATCTCGCTGACTGTGAGCGTTTTCTTTTCCAACGATCTGAGTCGAACCCCCACGGGTCCTTCAACCCTAACCCGCCAACTATGAATACGCGCTCTGGACACAGGGGATACGATCTCTTCGCAGATCACGGTGACTGTTGCCGGAAGGTCTGTCCGCCAGAGAGCGATTTCTCCTGCAGTAGACGGTATGGCGTAGGACACAGGCGAGGTACTGCGCTTGACAAGTGGCCTGAGAAAGTCAAGAGGCACCGACCCATGCACAGTGATGATCTCGCCGTAATTGACATCAGTGAGCGGGTCCCAAGTGGCTGCAGCTCCTCCCAGAGGATATGGTACTCCGCGCTGGATGGGATCTCTCAATACTGCCACCGCGTCTTGGGTGTCCTTTGTCCTGTACTCTCCGACTACCGAACCTGTGTCAACACAGACGAACGCAATTACAAACTCATCGTCCTCTCCAGAGAGATAGGGGCGTACTCGAGTCACATCTCGTGAGAGTGCTTCTTGAGCGTGAACGGCTGCAATGCACTGGTCAATGAAGTCTGCAGAAAAGGTGTCCACGCCCGCGTCGGTGAGCGGTGATGGCATGGGACTTGGCGCTGAGAGTCGTATCCATCTTATGGGTGACAAGCGCCCCTCGGCTGGTCGTCCGAACGAGAAGTGTGAGAATGGTAGCCACATTACAGCGCCATCAGAGTTCAGTGCGGCATCGATGTCATCCGGTACCCACATCATGAGGCCGTTGTGGTAACGTGTCAAGAGAAATGGATTGGGCGTTTCCAGAGTGGCGCGTGTAGCCTCCTGAGCAAACTCGTCCAGCGCGACGATACAAGGATAGAATCGTCTTTGGAGCTTGCCCCATCGCTCCAAGCAAATGAGTCCCACATGCATTCTGTCAGTACTCTGTTGCTCCTCGAAGACGATCCAAGCATTAGTATCTCCCGTTTCGTCGTCGCAGTCTAGGAACACCACGCCGCGCCGAAAGTCTTGGCGGTCTGTGCGATTCTCCATCTGTTTGCTCATGACAATCCTCTTCCGCTACGTCGGTTCTGGCCTCAAGTCGAGTCATACTGCTGCTTGAGAGTGGTCCTGCCCACAGCGGTGATGTGCCCTTCCCGGCATGTTGTCACATGGCACGATCTCGCTCTAAGTACGTGTTCAGTCATACATAATAGCACCGATGCACACTTCCACACCGAGCGTGGCGTAATGAGGACCCCTGTTATAGCGCTACTCTGTCTTTTGATTCTCGCATCGCCTGTTGTTGCGAAACAGTACGGCCCAGCGACCTTTACGGACAGTGGCATAACAGTTGAGGCAACGGTTTCAGGTCCCGACATGTGGAGTGCACCGTTCGATGAGGTGGTGTCACTCTCGCTCTACGTGACTCCCGCTGTTGAAGACATTCTCTCTATCAACGTGACGGAGGTCACTCTCAGCATCAATCGGTACACAGCCTCCTCAGGCTACTCACCCATCGCAGCAGAGACTGTAGTCCTCGGCTCGCCAGCCACTGGTACTGACGCCGTCAATCTGACCGTTGAAGTGGAGCTGGAGGGCGTGAGCAACAGTCCTGACTGCTACTTCGCCATTGCTGTCAGGGGGTCGTATTTCGATGGAAACAGCACGGTAGAATTCCTAGCCAGTTCTCCGGACGACCTCATAGGACCCTTCGCGGTGGCCCCGGGACTAAGCTCGCCAGTAAGTCAGGTCGGAATGGTCGTCACGGTCATCTTTGGGGTGCTGGTCGTCCTAGGCGTCTACGGAGTGAAGAAGGCCAAGTCACCGCCCTCGCGGCCCAGAGGCCTGCTGGATTAGTAGGCCCGCGTGCTATTTCATCATGCTTGCCACAGAGTCACGGCTGACGTTGCGGCCGAGCTCGCAGAGCGGGTATATGGTCCCACACTTCTTGCACTTGAGCGCGCTGTAGATTACCGATGTTCCCCAGACACGCAATTCGTAAATCTTGGCGATCCACTCATCTCCTCCACATGATTCGCATTCAATGTTCAATTTCTGCACCTCAGAGGATGTGCTCTTGTGGTCGGGGTCTACTTAGATAAGAGCTTCGTAGAAGCGCGGTGTCAAGGCGTTCTGAAGTCAAGCTCCCCACTGTCGTATCCGGAAAGTAGATAACCAGTCCTCATCGAGGCCGAAGACCAGCAACATTGTCCACTGGTGTGAGTGATGGGAGCATACGAAGATCTTCTGGCAAGGGCTAAGGAGCTAGCATTGGTGGAGTCATCAATAGCGATTCTCCATTGGGACCTTGAGACATACATGCCGCCGCGTGGAATCAGCCTACGTAGCCAACAGATTGCCAAGTTGAGCAGGATTCAACATGACATCCTGACAAGCTCCGAAACGGGGCGGCTGATCGAGGCGGCAGAGAGGGAGTCGTCGTCGTACGATGAGGTGATGCAGAGGAACCTGTACCTGTTCAAGAGGGAGTACGAGCAGGAAACGCGAGTTCCCGGGGACCTTGTCGCAGAGATCGCAAGGCAGCAGGCGGTTACCGTTGAGGTATGGAAGAAGGCCAAGGCTGCGAATGATTGGAAGAAGTTCGAGCCCGAGCTTCAGAAGATGATGGATCTTGTCAGGAAGAAGGCCGAGATAGTGATGGATGTAAAGGGCATTCCTGACGTGTACGACTGCCTCATAGATGACTACGAGCGTGCGATGACTTCTGCCAAGATAGAGCGGGTGTTTCGCGAGCTGAGGGACGGCCTCGTGCCACTGACCAAGAAGTGTGTTGATGCCACTGCTGACATTGACGTGAGCCACCTCAGTCGGCCCGTGCCCATTGAAACGCAGCGCAAAATTGCCACAACCCTTGCCCAGCTCATAGGTTATGACACCACTTCTGAGAATGCGGGAGGTCGCATCGACGAGACAGAGCACCCGTTCACTACGGGCTACTTCGATGATGTTCGAGTCACTGTGCACTACCATGAGAACAATGTCATGTCGATGATCTACGCCGTGCTGCACGAGGGCGGTCATGCTCTCTATGAACAG
>Ga0164318_10000710_pt1 | contig 27032 bp, 19 predicted proteins | sample GuaBasSedimGuay9_FD_113734 | JGI IMG/M metagenome (GOLD analysis project Ga0164318, IMG submission 113734) | Subseafloor sediment microbial communities from Guaymas Basin, Gulf of California, Mexico - Guay9, Core 4571-4, 0-3 cm | ecosystem: Environmental > Aquatic > Marine > Hydrothermal vents...
TATATACTAGGAATTCAAATACTCCAAAGTATATAATGCAGCATTAGTACCATCACCAACTGCAGTTGTAACTTGTCGGAATGATTTATGAATATTATCACCTGCCGCATAAACTCCTTTTAAGCTAGTTTCAAATTTTTCGTTAGTAACAATCTCTCCCCATTTATTCAAATCTACAATACCTTCGAAAACTTCAGTATTTGGCACATAACCAATGAAAATAAATACGCCTTCTATCTTCATATTCTCCTTATCTCCTGTTTTTATATTTTCTAATACCACATGATTAAGCCCCTGCTCACCAACAAACTCAGTAATTTTAGTATTCATTATATAATCAATCTTAGGGTTCTCTTCCATCTCCTTTATTGCAGATTCAAAAGCTTGCCAATCATCAAGCATATGCACAATAGTAACCTTACTTGCATAAGTAGTTAAAGAAACAGCCTCCTCAAGAGCTGAATTACCACCACCTACAACTATAATCTCTCTATCCTGAAAGAAATCACCATCACAAGTTGCACAATATGAAATTCCACGGCCAGCAAAATCATTTTCACCCTTTGCCCCTATCTCACGACTACGACCACCTGTAGATAATATTACAGATCTGGCCTCAAAAGTATCGCCATTTGTTAGCACAACTTTCTTTGAATCTCCTTCTAGTTCATAACTTTCGATACGAACATTTGTTTTGATCTCACAACCATGCTTTTTTGCTTGGTTTTGCATATTTGTAGCTAGCATAAAACCGCTAATACTTTCGTAACCCGGATAATTCGCAATCTCATGAGTCAATACCATCTGACCACCTGCAATTCCTGTATCAAGTATTAAAACTTTCATCTTTGCTCTCGAAAGATAAATTCCTGCAGTTAATCCTGCTGGGCCTCCGCCTATTATTATAGTATCGTATTTCATAATTATATTTTTTTAAATGGCCATATGAGCTACATAAAAATTTTCAATCATTCCCCTGTGGGCCAAATTAAGAAAATTTTTTTATGTTCGTCTCAAATATTTTTAAAATTTGTATTCATTCTACTTTTACAAATATAAAGCCAATAAAACTAAACTGTCAAAGTGGCAAAGCTCCTAATCTATTTCTGGGAAATGCGCATTAATAAGCATCCAATACGCATAAAAATGATGATGAACAAATATGCCATAATCAGATTTCTCTACATAGTTCTTTACATAACTATCAGTAGGTCTTAGTACAATAGCATTGCCACAAGTGCTATAATTAAAACCTTCATCAAAAATTGGCTTTTTGGCATTAGGTAGCTCTTTTATCACTCCCTCAAAAGCCTTATCTCCTAATAATTCGGTATAAGTCTCTTGTAAATCACCACCCTTATTCTCAATCTTCTTAATAGTTCTCTTTATATAATAACGAGCATACCAAGGCTCATTTTTTACTAATTCATTAATATTAGAAATTGGATTTGTTGGATTCAAATCCGACACCTGTTGAACTGCAAAAGGTAGTTCTGGAACCCAATCATCATAATTAACAATACGGAATGCCCAGCCTCCTTGATTTATCTCCTCAAAATCGTAAGCATAGTATAAATTACCAGGTTTTGGAGGAGCGCTTGCATAAGTTTTTATTTGTATTTTATTACCTAATGCATCATCAACATACTCGATATACGACCTTAACAATAATGATAGTGCACCACCCTGACTATGTCCAATAAAAATAAAACTTCTAACACCTTTATCATATTCACTATGCATAAGTGCATTAATATCGTCGGCTATAAAGGATAAGCCAAGTAACCAGCCTGCATGAACAGACGCTCTATTATCTTTTGCCAATTTATACTTAAATACTACAGAATCTGAAGTAACAATTTCTCCAATAGCAGGAATCATTGAAGCATAAAAATTTTCTATCCAACTTACTTTCGTTGGAATTGTTCCTCTTATACTAATCACACCAATATTATCGCTTGTTTTCCAGTAATCCCATCTATTATCTAAACCAAGCTCTTTGCTTCTAAAAATTAGACTTGCAGTAGGCTTTGGCAATGTATGCTCACCCAATAAAGTGTCAAAATGTTGACTATTAATTTCCAACATTTCTTTATATTCTATAGGATTAAAACCTGGCCTTACTTGGGCAACTAATATTTCAGTAAAAACAAATACAAATAATCCAAGAAGTGCTATTATCTTCATAATTTATAAATTTTAAATATATATTCAACTTGCAAAAACAAAATTACTACTTTTGTCCTATTAATTAGTAAATAATTACAACAATGATAAGACATATTGTATTCCTAAAAAAGGCAGGAGAAAATCCAAACACAATAAGTGATATTTCTTTGGAGTTAGCTAGAAGACTTAGAGCATTGAAGAGTAAAATTGAGGAAATTCAAACTATGGAAGTTGGTGTAAACATTAGCACAAGCAATACGGCTTATCATATTTCTCTTATTACAACTTTCAACAACGAAGATGACCTGAATACGTATCGTTTTCATACAGAGCACCTACTAGTTATAGACTATATAAAGAAGAATAATTTTGAATCAGCAGTAGTAGATTACAATTTATAAATACAATAATACCATATTTTTATGCACGAATTATTCACATTTGCATTATTTGTATTCACAAGTTTTTTGGCAATAATTAACCCCGTGGGCATTGCACCTCTTTTTGTGGCATTAACAAATGATTTATCGCCAAAATTAAAAGTAAAAACGGCAATTAAAGCCTCTATTACGGCATATTTTATACTATTAATATTTGCTTTTGCAGGCCAAATGCTTTTTGGTTTCTTTAATATATCGGCAGCAGGATTTAGAATGGCAGGAGGAGTTATATTTTTAATAATGGGCTATGAGATGCTGAATGCTCGCCTTAGTAAAATAAAGTACAATCCCGAGGAAGACGAGGATATTACCGAAGCAGAAGCCACAGACGTAGCAATTACACCACTAGGAATACCAATGCTTGCTGGCCCAGGCGCCATTACCAATGCGATTGTACTTATGGACGATGCCCAAAATTTTGAAAGTAAATTAGTTTTTCCACTTGCTCTTTTAGCAGCAATTCTTGTAGTATTTTTTGCATTAGTAAGTAGCAGTAAACTTATGAAATATTTTGGAGAAGTAGGAAATAAAGTTATGCTCAAGATAATGGGATTAATAACAATGGTAATGGGATTTGAGTTCTTCTTTGCAGGATTGAAACCCTATGTTAGAGACATATTAATGATTATGCCAAATTAATTAGTATATAAATACTTAAATTAACTACATTTGCCTAATTATTAAAATTAAATATACAAACATGAAAAAAACAATATTACTTTTAAGCTTTATTGCATTTATATTTACAGCAAAAGCACAGATTGAATTTACAGCAATGGGCGGTTACTTTTTAGGAGGCAATGTAGATTTCTGGGAAGGAAGATTTGAAATGTCTGATGAGGCTGTTTATAATATTACAGCTAGTATACCTACAATAAAAGGAAACAATATTGAAGTTTCTTATTCATTCTCTAGTGGTACTGGAACATTTATCCCATACCAAAATTCAGGCATAGGCTTTACTCGTACCGAAGCACCATTAAACACCCATTATGCTTTAATAGGTAGTTACCAGCAATTTGAAACAGGAACTCCCATAACTCCATTTATTGGATTAAGTATTGGAGCTTCAATCTTTGATTATCAATATAAAAACACTTCTAACGTATGGCGCTTTGCAGGTAGCTTGGGTGGTGGATTTAAAATATATATTAGTGAGAAAATTGGCATCCGTTTACAGGGTAGATTATTAATGCCTATGTATTTTGCAGGAATCGGCTTTTATGCTGGTGGATCTGGTGGTGGTTTAAGTATGAATACTGGCACAGTCGCTATACAAGGTGATTTTAGTGGTGGACTTATCTTTAGATTAAAATAATATTAGAACCATTTCTTGGAAAAGCAGCATTAATCTTTGGATAAATGCTGCTTTTTTTATGTGCTTACAATAACCATTAATACAGCTTATAATACACGTTTATTAAAAACAAGGATACTACTAGCTTTGTTCTAGATATTCAGGATAAGCTGTAGATTTAATAATACTCAATTTATTAATGATATTAAAAAATGAAATTAGTCCCTTTAGCCATTAGGAATATTGACTGCTAATTACCTCAGAACATGACAAAAAAATATGAATAACTAATCTACTAGTTTTTATGTTTGGGCTAATTACAGATTACTGAACACCACTTACTGTTTACTAATAAAATTAGGATTCAAATATATTAACTACACTATTTTTAAAACCCGTACTAAATCCTGTAGAATTAATACAATAAATTGGTTTGCATAGAACTAGACATCAAATATGCCAAAATCATACTCTAAATACAAATAATACAAATAATAATAAGATCTAAGTAGCTATAAATCTGTTAACAATACATAACAATCATATTATCTTATTAAGCAATAAAACAACTACCTTCGCGGCCTTAAATTCAAGACTATGGAAAATATCAGAAATATTGCAATAATTGCACACGTTGACCACGGCAAAACAACGTTGGTTGACAAGCTATTGCACCAAGTAAATATGTTTCGCGACAATCAAGAAGTAGGAGACTTAATACTCGACAGCAATGATTTGGAACGTGAAAGGGGAATTACAATTTTATCTAAGAACGTATCTGTACACTATAAAGATGTAAAGATTAACATTATTGACACTCCTGGTCACTCCGATTTTGGTGGTGAAGTAGAACGAGTTCTTAATATGGCTGATGGAGTTTTATTGATTGTAGATGCTTTTGAAGGTCCTATGCCTCAAACTCGATTTGTATTAGAAAAAGCAATTAGCCTTGGTCTTAAGCCAATGGTTGTTGTAAATAAAGTTGATAAACCTAACTGTACTCCTGACGAAGCTCAAGAGGCTGTTTTTGATTTAATGTTTAACCTTGAGGCTACAGAAGATCAACTTGATTTTCAAACAGTATATGGTTCTGCAAAAAATGGTTGGATGAGTGCTGATTGGAATGAGCCAACTACAGATGTTACATATTTGCTAGATCAAATTATAGAGCATATCCCTGCTCCTATAGTGCAAGAAGGCACCCTTCAGATGCGTATTACTAGTCTTGATTATAGCAGTTATACTGGTAGAATTGCCATTGGTAAAATTACTCGTGGTAACTTAAAATCAGGGCAAAAGATCTCTTTAGTAAATAAAAAAGGCGAAATTTTTAAATCTGTAATAAAAGAAGCCTATACTTTTGAAGGACTGGGAAAACGAAAGACTAAAGAAGTAATACAATGTGGTGAAATATGTGCCATATTTGGATTAGAACAATTTGATATTGGAGATACCGTTGCTGATTTTGAAAATCCAGAAGGTTTATCTCCTATTACTGTAGATGAGCCTACAATGAGTATGCTTTTCACTATTAACAACTCTCCTTTCTTTGGTCAAGATGGAAAAATGGTTACCTCTCGTCAGATAAGAGATAGATTATATGCCGAAACAGAGAAAAACCTAGCTCTTAAAGTTGAAGATACTGATGCTGCCGAATCGTTTATTGTTTATGGTCGTGGTATTCTACACTTATCTATTCTTATAGAAACTATGCGTAGAGAAGGTTATGAGCTTCAACTTGGACAACCACAGGTAATTATTAAAGATATTAATGGCGTAAAGAGTGAACCTATTGAAGCTTTAACAGTGCAAGTTCCTGAGGCTTTTTCTGGAAAAGTTATTGAATTAGTAACAGCTAGAAAAGGTGATATTGCAAATATTGAAGTAAAAGGAGACCGAAGTTATTTAGAATTTCATATCCCATCAAGAGGAATTATTGGTTTAAGAAATCAAATGCTAACAGCTACTGAAGGGGAAGCAATTATTGCTCACCGTCTTAAAGGTTACGAACCATGGAAAGGTGAAATTGGACTACGCAGAAATGGTGCTCTTATAGCCTTAGAAACTGGGGTTGCTATTCCTTTCTCAATAGATAAATTGCAGGATAGAGGCAAGTTCTTTGTTCATCCTGGTGAAGATATTTACGAAGGAATGGTTATTGGCGAGCATATACGTCAAGGCGACTTAGTTATTAATCTTGTAAAAACTAAGAAACTTAGTAATATGCGTTCTTCGGGTAATGATGATAAAGTTAGAATAACTCCTGCCATTAAATTCTCTCTTGAGGAAGCTATGGAGTATATTAGAAATAACGAATACCTTGAAGTTACACCTAATAATCTTCGACTAAGAAAAATACTTCTTAAGGAAAATGATAGAAAAAGATTGCGAAATTCTGAAATATAAATTCCAGAATAAATCTTATAATAATAAACACCCCTTTTATTTTGATAATTGGGGTGTTTCTTTTTTTAAAAAATCAACACTTTTTTTCTAAATCAAAATATATAAAACTATCATGATAAAAATAATTATCTAATTTATCTACCTCGCTAAAAAATTAGATAGGCTGTAGAATTATTATTTTGTTCATGAAACTTACATGTCTATTAGAAATATTGATATTGCAAAAGGCATCAACGATTAAGGTTTATATTTTAGAGTTGATGAAGTTTTCTTAAGTAAAGACAAACTATCCAAATAAACTCTTAATATCATCCATATCAATATTTTTCATAATACTTTCATCAGTTTGAATAATATCAGTAGCTATTTTTCTTTTCTTGGCTTGTAGTTCCATTATTTTCTCTTCCACAGTATTCTCACAAATCATACGATAAGCAAACACTTTCTTATCCTGCCCTATTCTATAGCAACGATCTATTGCCTGATTTTCCACTGCAGGATTCCACCATGGATCCATAATATAAACATAATCAGCAGCAGTAAGATTAAGACCTGTGCCCCCAGCTTTCATACTTATCAGAAACACCCTTAACTCTTTATTTTCCTGAAAATTATTAACAGATTCCTCACGTTGCTTCCTTGTGCTTTTTCCATCAAGGTATTCAAAATCAATACCCATTCTATTAAGCTCATTACGAATTAATGAAAGCATACCAACAAACTGAGAAAACACTAAAACCTTATGATTTGCTGTTTTGCTAGTAATATGCTTAAGTATTTCTTTAACTTTCACACTCTCAGCAGTAGTTACCTCTTCATTATTGATTAGTGAAGGAGCATCACAAATTTGACGCAAACGAGTAAGTGCTTTTAACACCATTATTTTAGATTTATTAAGCCCATCCTCTTCAATATTGCCCATCAATTCATTCTTATATCTATTGCGATAAGCATCATAAACCTGACGTTGAGCAGTATCCATTTGGCAATAAATAACTCCTTCAGTTTTTGCAGGAAGTTCGGTAGCTACTTTTTCCTTAGTACGACGCAGCACAAAAGGATTAATCAAACGTTGCAATTCTGATGCTCTAGCAGAATCACCATCTTTATCTATAGGTATGGAATATCCATCCTGAAAAGTCTTTAACCCACCAAAAAATCCAGGATTTACAAAATTCATTTGAGCAAATAAATCAAAAGTAGAATTCTCAATTGGGGTTCCAGTTAAAGCAATTCTATTCCTTGCATTAATAAGCATTGCAGATTTAAAACGACGTGAGTGAGGGTTCTTGATATATTGCGACTCATCCAAAACGATATAATTAAATCTAAACTCTTTCATAAATTCAATATCGCGAAGCAAAATACCATAGGTTGTAAATACTAAATCGTTGCCAACAAAAGCATTATTATTACGAGCCCTTTGTGGCCCATAATGATAATGAGCCTTCAATTTTGGTGCAAATTTAGCAATCTCATTCTCCCAATTAAACAATAAAGTGGTGGGGATTACAATCAAACTAGGCGGTGTATTCTTCTTCTGTATCCTTTGCATAAAAGCCAAGATCTGCAAAGTTTTACCTAAGCCCATATCATCAGCAAGTATCCCTCCCCAGTCCATCTCATCAAGAAAGTTCAACCAGTTAAGTCCTTCTTTCTGATAATCACGCATATTAGCTGTTATTGTTTTAGGAACTTTCACCTTTTTAATCTCTGAGAATTGTGCTATTCTGCGACGTTTTTCTGCAATCTCTTCAATAATTTTATCATCATCAATATTATCAAATAACTCATCAATAACAGAAAATTTAAGCTTAGATATTTCAAGCTTTCCATCTTTAATCTCCCCCTGACGAAAATAATTATTAAGTTTTGCAAACCATTCCGAAGGTAGAATACCTACACTGCCATCATTTAATTTAATAAACTTCTGCTTATTAATAATCGCTTTCTTAAGGTCCTTAATGCTAACTATATTGTCTCCAAAACTAAGTTTAACATCCACCTCAAACCAATCTATACCAGTACTTATTCCTGTTGAAATATTTGCATGAAAAGGAGAGTATTTGAAATTCTTTAAATCTTTAAGACCAAAAACCTCCACTCCTTTCATCTTCATCTCCTCAAAGAAATTATAAAACCACATTTCTTTCATAAAATCATCGTAATGAAGATAAAAAGAATCATTGGTACGCTGGCCTGCAAAATGTGGGTGTAAGTTAGAAACCATATCCAAGAAATCCTCCTCAAGATCAAAATTTCTTTTATACTCTTTCACAGCCTCTTCAGTATTACGAATAATATTCCCTTTAGAGAAAATATCTACCGTCACAGCACCATCATATACAACCATAGGTCTAACCATAAGGTGTTTATCTTCTTCCGAAAGATAAATTTGTCTTTTGGTAAAATCCAAGCTCAGCACATCTACATTATAGGTGCCTGGCTCAAAATTGATATTGAATTTTTTGGAAAGAGGAGATATTACTTGATCGAAAAAATTAGCTTTATATTTTTTACTCATTCTAATCTCATGGTTGCCTTGCTGAAAAACAACTCCATCTTCATAATTTCTAACGGGATAAAGAACAAGTTCATCATTACGAAGTACTACCATATTTGCATTAGAAACATCAAGGTCTATATCACCTAAATTATACATTTTATTATCAATGTTAACTTTCATCGAGGCAATAAGAAACATTTCATCTGTTGAGATATCAACTTCTATACTTGCAAACTTATCTGATACGTTTATTTGTAATAGACTACTTTTAGATAATTTAGCATAAGTATCAGATTTATAATAAACAAATTTCTCATCATGCAACCCTCTCAATACTCTATTTATATTTTCCCAAAGTTCGATATTAGTTTCAATACTATCTGTTTTATCTATTAAGCCTAAAATATCTTTTTGATTTTCAGAAATAGCAAGATTAGAAGCTGCAGCATCATTAACGATAGTATATCTTGAAGCAAGTTTAGTTTTTCCTTTATTTGCTTTTCCCTGTATAGGGTCAATACTTAAGAACGAATTCTCATCAAAGCCCATCTGTTGAATAACAAAACCAAGTAAAAATTCGCTATTTCGAATCAAACTTGAAAGAGGTAAATTACGATTTTGATTAATTTCGCTTAACAAATTATCGAGCTTGTTTTGCCCGCGAGTTTCTTTATTATTAGGAATAACAACTGTACTAAGTTTACCTGTAGGCAGTGCCTGCAAACCCTGCTCAAGATTAATAGAAAGCTTGAAATAGTCGTCAAAGGAGACTTTTGATGTTAATCCATAATCCTTTAAACTCGCCTTTTTAAACTTATCAATATTTGTAAAAGCAGTATCCAAAATATCAGAAAATTTACTTTGAGCAATAAGCATTAAAACAATAGCTTCTCCTTGTTTTAGCCCTTTGCGCACCATTAGTTCATCAGACTGAATATATATGCTTCCACTAATTTTTCTTATTCTAATGGTTTTATTATTAATAGACAGCTGTACTGTAATAGTATTATCATTAATAAAAGCAGAACGAATCATATTATTATTAACAACATATAGAATAGAATGAAATTCGCTTAGGCTATTATTAAAAACAAACTCACGCGTAATACTTTTATACTTAGTAATAGGATATTTTCCTTCTATTCTTTGTTTAAATGAAGCTTTACGTTTTATTGCTTTTTCATTATTATCATTTTCATTATAGTTATCTATTGCAAAAAGAGTAGCTACAGCATGCTTACATACAGGTCCCCAATTATAATCACAGGTACAAGATGTGGATATTCTATTTGTAGAAAGACCTTTCACTTTAGTAATATACTTGCGGCTACCCTCTACAATACACATCCATGTATCATCAGCACTAGAATAGTCTATTGAAAGCACTTTAGCGTTTGAATAGAGTTCTTGTCCTCTTTTTTTTACTTGAAAGTCAACAAACTTATTTAAAAATGTATCTATATTACTCATATTCTATTTCTTGTAATTCAATTTTTTATTTCTTCTACTTCGCATTCTCCAATATGAATTAATAAAAGTTATTTAATTCAATATTAAGCACTATAACTTTAAAATATCGTTATTAATTATAGCAATAATTAAATAATCAATTAATGAAAAGATAACAATATATATGCTAAATCATGCAATAATTACACATATTGCTGATAATTAATCTTTTATATAATTATTAAGCAACGGACAAAATTAGTAAAATAAATTGTGTATTTTGACATATTAGTAAGATTTTTTTGAGGAAAAATATGAGGGTATTTTTTTTATCTTCGCAAATTAAATATCGGCTATAATAATAGCCTTAGCAATAATAATGTGTTATGCTAAACACAAATTAAATAAATATGACATTTTTAAGAACATTACTGATATTAATGCTTTTCTATTATGGCTTTAAGCTAATAGTTAAGTTTGTATTACCTTTTTTTGCACAACGATGGATAAAGAAAGCCCAAGAAAGATTTAACGAACAGCAAGGATTTGTAGATCCAGAACAAGCAAAAAACAATGAAGGAGAGGTAAGAGTTTCTGCTTCGGAAAAGCAGAAATCTAATACCACAAAGAAAGAAGACCTTGGTGATTATATTGAATTTGAAGAATTTAAAGAAGATAAATAAAGAAAACTATGAGCAATAAGTTTAATTTTAAAAATTACCTGCCACATATTGCAGCAATTATAATATTCTTATCCATAAGCATAGTTTACTTTGGCCCTCTATGGCAAGGCAAAGTACTTAAGCAACACGATAGGAATACGTATGTTGGCATGTCAAAAGAAATTAATGATTACCGAAAAGCATACGGAGAGGAAGCCCTTTGGACTAACTCAATGTTTGGCGGAATGCCAGCATATCAAATATCTGTTGCTCATAGTGAGAATTTATTAAGATATATTGATAGCTATTTATTCAGATTGAAAATCAATCGCCCTGCAGATTATGTATTCTTATATATGCTTGGCTTTTTTATTCTAATGCTAGTATTAGGAGTTGATCCTTGGCTCAGCATATTAGCCTCTATAGTTTATGGATTTTCCTCCTATTATTTTATTATTCTGGGAGCTGGTCATAATACGAAAGCACATGCCATTGGCTATATGGCTCCAACTTTGGCATTTGTAATATACACTTTCAAGCATCGCAAATATTTAGTTGGAGGAGTTCTCTTTAGCCTTTTTATGGCTTTAGAACTATACTCAAATCATGCTCAAATAACCTATTACCTTGGCTTTATAGTGCTCGTATATGGTATTGCTGAGCTATATGGTGCAATAAAAGAAAAAGAATTTGGGCACTTTGGCAAATCCATTGGCGTATTGTTTTTGGGATTAATACTTGCAATTGCAGTAAACTCAGGAAATTATTGGACAACCATGGAATACTCCCCTTATACTATTCGTGGAGCATCTGAACTTAGTTTCGACCATAAAATAAAATCTAGCGGATTGGATCGCGATTATGCTACACAATGGAGCTATGGCAAAGAGGAGACTCTTACACTTATGATTCCTAACGCAAAAGGTGGCGGAAGTATTCCCATTGGTATGTATGCCGAAAAATCACTAGAAAAAGTATCAGACCCGCGTTTCAAACAAAATATTGCATCTATGGGTTCATATTGGGGAAGTCAGCCTATGACCTCCGGACCTGTATATGTTGGAGCAATAGTAGTTTTCCTATTTATCTTTGGATTATTTATAGTAAAAGGTAGAATGAAGTGGGCAATATTTGCTGTAACCATTTTAAGTATTTTCTTGGCTTGGGGCCATAATATGATGTGGTTTACCGACCTCTTTTTCGATTATATGCCAGGCTATAATAAATTCCGTACAGTTTCTACAATTCTTGTTATTGCTGAACTCACTATGGTGATATTAGCATTTATTGCATTAAATAATATCATTAAGAAGCCCGAGTTAATTAAAGAGAATATGAAATATTTCTATATTTCATTGGGTTTAACTGCAGGCCTTAGTTTATTATTTTACCTAATGCCAGGTATATTCACTTTCTTAAGCGATAGAGATATTGCACAATTAATTGATTTACAAAATAAGTACCCACAGCAAGCATCTCTCTATCAACAATTATTTGATGATTTGGTTACAGTACGAATGGATATCTTTACCTCTGACGCTATACGTAGCTTTATTTTTATAGTATTTGGAGCTGGTTTTATATTTGTATATTCCTTAAAGAAAATTAATAAGAATGTACTACTTATTGGATTAACCATATTGATGCTTACAGATATTATTAGCGTAGATAGAAGATATATAAATGATGATAATTACGAAAGAAAGTCGAATATAAAAACTCCTTATAAAGCTACACAAGCAAATATGCAAATAATGCAAGATAAGGATCCTAACTTTAGAGTTTTTAATACAACTGTAAGCACTTTCAACGACGCTTCTACTTCGTATTATCACAAATCTATTGGAGGATATCATGGCGCTAAATTACGTAGATATCAAGATGTTATAGAGCACCATCTTTCACGAGGTAATATGCAGGTATTGAATATGTTGAATACCAAATATTTTATTGTATCAAGCCAAGGTGGAGCACCAATGGCACAACGAAATCCTGATGCTTTGGGCAATGTTTGGTTTGTTATGAATAAGCAATTTGTTTCTAATCCCGATCAAGAAATTATTCACCTAGGTACAGCCATTGAAATTTCTATTATTGACGATAAATCAGGTGTAGAAATTTATGGAAGGCCAATGTCTAAGATTGATACTATACTGAATACTACACCTATTATTATCACTTCTGTTACAGGTCAGAAAATAGATTTTGATATTAGTAAATTAGGCTTATCTGATGGTATAGAATATATTATTGGAAATAACTCAATGGATACTTCAATTAATTTTATAGACGTTTCAAATATACAAGGAGGAAAAGCCTTAGCCAAAACTCAATTTAAAGTTAGGATTATTTCTAATTTTAAGCCTCAGCGAACAGCAATTATTGACAAGAAGTTTGAATCATATTTTGATAAAAACAGATTTAATTATCAACCATCTGCAAGAATCAATTTAACACAATACTTGCCAAATCTGTTAACTTATGTTTCTCATGCAGAATCGCCTCAACTAGCTATTTTCTCAGAAATATATTATGACGCAGGTTGGAATGTATATATTGATGGTGTGAAAACTGAATATATAAGAGCTGATTATTTACTTCGAGCAATGGTTATTCCTGCAGGAGATCATAAAATAGAATGGAAGTTTGAGCCAGAATCTTATTTTATTGGTAAGAAAATAACTTTCATATCCTCATTAATATTAATTGTATTAGTTATGGGAGTTATAGCTTTGGAGGCAAAAACTAGTTTAACAAAAGAAAGCTAATTTTGAAAAAGGTTCTTATTATAACATATTATTGGCCACCATCAGGTGGAGCGGGAGTTCAGCGATGGTTGAAGTTTGCTAAATACCTTAGTACTCATAATTATGAGCCTATTGTACTTACTGTAGACGACAAGCTCGCTTCGTATCCTCAAAAAGACGAATCTCTTATTGAGGAGGCAAGCAATAATATTACTTTCAGAACAAAAACTTTTGAACTTTATAGCCTTTATACATCACTAAAAAAGAACAAAGAGATTCCATACGGAGGATTTAGTAATGAGCAAGAGCCAAATATTATACAAAAAGCCGCTCGCTTTGTTAGAGGTAATTTCTTTATTCCTGACCCACGAAAAGGATGGAATAAATATGCACTAAAAAAAGCTATTGAGCTTATTAGTGAGCATAATATAGAAACTGTAATCACAACTAGTCCACCTCACTCTACTCAGCTAATTGGCTTAAGTATAAAAAAGAAATTTCCCAGTATTAAATGGATTGCAGATCTACGTGATCCTTGGACCGATATTTATTTTTATGATAAGTTTTATCCAAGTTCACTAGCCCGCAAGATTGATCATAATTACGAGAAAGCAGTTATTGAAAAATCAGACATTACTATTACTGTAAGTCCAAGTATTCAGAAAACACTACAAAATAGATATAGTAAAGCAAATATAAGAGTGATTACTAATGGCTATGATGAGCTTGATTTTGCTAAGGATAAATTTAAAGCAGTAAAGAAAAATACTAATATAGTTTATACTGGAACCATTACAACTGACTATCCACTAATGGAAATAATTGAGCTATCAAAAAGATTTCCAATTTATAAATTTCATTTTATTGGTAGCATCCCTCGCGAGTTTAAAGAGATGGTTGAAAGTAATAATGTTATAGACAACTTTATATTTCAAAAGGCTATTCCTCATAGTAAGATTACTCAGGAGATGATAAATGCTGGAATTCTTCTATTACTAATACCAAAAGTGCCGCAAAACGAGGGAATACTTACTGGTAAATTGTTTGAATACCTAGGGTCTAAAACGCCAATTTTAGCCATAGGACCTATAAATGGAGATGTGGAAAGTATTATTGCTGAAACAAATTCTGGATTATACTATTCATATGAAAATCTCAGTAATATTAAGGATAGTAGTCTTCAAGATTTATATTCAAAGAAAAGCAATACTTTTTCTGAAAAATATTCTAGAAAAAACACTACTAAAGCATTAGTGGATTTATTGAAATAATGGCTCTAAGTTAGTATTCTTGAATATAATTAATTATTCTTTTACAAAATTACTATTTTCATTATTATTGACTGATTATCAATACGTTTTCTACACTTTATACTATTAGCGACAACTAAACATAGTCTTTATGGCAAATACTTTGCTCCTAATCCGAGAGTGTATAAATAAGGAATTGCAGGCAAGAAATTAACAGTAATAGCAGTATTACTCTCTGGAATTAGGTATGAATACTCAATTTGCCCTCCATGCCAAACAAACCTAGTTTCCCATTTATTGTTTTGTGTAGATTTTAAGTAATCTAAATCTTGCTTATAATTAGGATTCTCATTCCAATTTTTACGATAATACCAGAAAGGGCCAAAGGTAGCACTCAATTGATGATTAGGGTTTTTTATTCCAATAATATCATCATGCAAATCAATTCCAAAATGAGTAATTCCAGCAAAATGCCCTGCACAGTCACTTAGCACAAGGGACTGCATTAACTTAGCACCAACATAATCGTTAAATCTATAAGAAAAGAAAAAAGTAATAGAAGAAAATGCTACAAACTGTCCTTTCTTATCTATAGACCACTTATACATATTTACATTATCATATTTTTCTTTTTTTGGATGATAGCCAATACCTGACAAAGAAATTCCTATAGAATATTGAGCAGTAGCAGTAAATTGAACTGATAAAATAATAAAAACTATAGAAAGAATCTTTTGCATAATATATTAACTAAGGCCTTCTAAACTCAGCGCATACAATAGAGGTAGCCACTGCTACATTAAGTGATTCCATCATTGATTCGGCGTATGATGGTATTTTTATTTTATGAGTAATAGCTTTTTGAACCTCCGCAGAAATACCATTTCCCTCATTACCAACAACAATAATTCCGCTCTTCGCTAAATTAGTTTCATACATATTATCTCCATCTAATAATGTACCATACACGTTAACATCTACTGGCAAATTAGTAAGCCATTGTGCTAAATCAGTATATTCAATATTCACACGAGTAATTGCGCCCATTGTTGCTTGCACTACTTTAGGATTATAGGCATCAGCAGTTTCCTTAGAGCAAATGATTTTCTTAATACCAAACCAATCAGCAATTCTAATAATAGTTCCAAAATTTCCTGGGTCCTGAATAGTATCCAATGCCAAACATAAGTCATTATTTTCATAATTCAAGCTCACAGCTTCTGGATAAGCAACCACTGCTAATACCTGATTCGGTGTTTTCAGTAGACTGATTGTTTGTAATTCTTTTGCAGACACTTTAATAATATTTAATGATCTATTAATATGATTATCAGCCCATTCATCAACTCCATAAATAGCAATAATAGTATAATTACTATTCATAAACTCATCAACAACCTTAGCTCCCTCAGCAATAAATTTCTCTTCTTTATTACGAAATTTACTTTTATGAAGAGCCTTTATACTTTTTATCTGACTTTTACTGAGCATAATGTTCTATTTAATTGATTATATATTATAGCAATGCAAGTAATTGAATAATACTTACCAAAACTACAAAAAAAATCTCACTATACTTAAATAGTGAGATTTTAATATTTTGAAGAATAAAATTATTATTCAGCGACTACTTCAATATTAAGTGTAGCTTTCACTTCACGGTGTAGATTCACCATAGCAGTATACTCACCTACTTCTTTGATTTTATCGCTATCAACAACTATTTTCTTTCTGTCGATTTCTATATTACCTTGCTCCTTAAGTGCATCTGCTACTTGCATTGCATTTACAGAACCAAATATTTTTCCGCTAGTACCAACTTTAGCACCAATAGTAAGCTTAACAGCTTCAATTGCAGTTGCTAATTCTTGAGCATCTGTGCGAATTTTCTCTTCTTTATGCGCCTTTTGCTTCAATACTTCAGCAAGAATCTTAACATTCTGCTCAGTAGCTTGAATAGCAATTCCTCGTGGAATTAGGTAATTACGAGCATATCCATCTTTTACATTAATGGTGTCGTTAATAAATCCTAATTTGGCGATATCTTGTTTTAATATAACTTTCATAATTTTTCTATTTTAAAAGATCACCTACGTAAGGCATTAATGCAATGTGACGAGCTCTTTTAACAGCTTGAGCCACTTTCTTTTGATATTTTAATGATGTTCCTGTTAAACGACGAGGAAGAATTTTTCCTTGCTCATTAACAAAACGCATAAGGAAATCTGCATCCTTATAATCAATGAATTTAATACCTAGTTTTTTGAAACGACAGTATTTTTTCTTCTTTGTATCTACTGCTATTGGAGTAAGATATCTAATTTCTGAACTTGTTGCCATGTTTAATTACAATTTAAAGGATTAGTTTTTAGCTTTCGCAGCATCTTTCTTCTTCTTAATACGACGAGTAGCATATGCCTCTGCGTGCTTGTCTAATTTAACTGTAAGGAAACGTAAGATTTTTTCGTCACGCTTAAATGCAACTTCATAATCTTGGATTTCTTTTCCTTCTGTTTGAAATTCTACTAGATTATAAAATCCTGTAGATTTCTTGCGAATATTATAGGCTAACTTTCTCAAACCCCAATTCTCTTCATTCATAATTTTACCACCAGCTTTAGTGATTAAATCATGATACTTCTTTACCGCTTCCTTTACCTGATCTTCAGATAAAACGGGAGTCAAAATGAAAACGGTTTCATAACGATTTAACATAATTCTCGTTGTTTAAAAATTTATTAATAAAAAATATTGATTCATAGTTTATTACACATAAGTATATTCACTACAAACTACCGATTATTTTCGGACTGCAAAAATAACTAAAATATTAATAGCTATTACACTTTCTGTAAAATAAAAATACCACTGAGTATCTCGCAGTTATGCTAAATATTCAGTGGCTTATGTATGTAGTTATTTATTACTTTTTTGTAATAAAATCGCGTTGAGATTTCAGCAAGTTCACCATTTGTAATAGAATATTATGATATTCGTGTACAATAGTAAAATATAGTAGTGACGCTTTAGTTGAAGCATTACCTTTTTTGATACGCTTAACCTGACGTTTGCGTATATCCTTAATAAAGTCAACACTCTGCTGTTGCTCTGCAATAATATGGTCCAATTCCTCAAAGTTATTATTACTAATAGCATGCGTTACTCTATCTATTAACAACCTCATTTTAGAGTTAAGTTCATTTAAATCATTCTTTTGTTCATCAGTCATTTTCTTATGATTATTAAGAACATGCTCATAAGCTGGCTGAGAGATAAACTCTAACGAGTGAGCCATTTCGCGTAAGTAATCCAATACCTGAACATAATATAAACCTGAATCTTCCGTCTCCATCCTTAACTTACTAATTGTGCTATGCATACCTTTCTTGAGTGCCTTAGCATCTTTATTAATAACCATAATACTTTCATTAGCACTTTTCAAGCTCCGTCTATCTTCATTATTTAATGCAGCAAGCACATTAGACATTTCTGACTTCATTTTTGCAAGGCTATCAACTACAGATTCGTTCATAGAAATCACTACGCCTACTTCTTCAATACTTGCTCTTTTATTATCAACACTATCGCCTGCTGCCAAATTTTTATTTTGCAATATTTGTGTCTTATAAAGAATAAATATCGCTACAGCAACCATAAGAGCAACACCAAATATTCCTAGGTAATGAAGAATAGCTGCTACAACAAAAGCCGCAGTAAATGCAATAAGTGCAGTAAAGAACCAACCTAAGATAACGCTTAAAACTCCTGTTATACGGAATACTGCAGACTCACGCCCCCAAGCTTTATCAGCCAAGGAAGTACCCATTGCCACCATAAATGTTACATAGGTAGTAGAAAGAGGTAATTTTTGTGATGTTGCCATGGAAATAATTATACTCGCCATAACAAGATTTACCGAAGCCCTAACCATATCAAATGCAGGTGCATCAGCCCCCATTGCGTCATATTTCTCTCGAGATTTTGTTTGGTCAAACTGACGACTAAAAGCATCTTTAACTATTGTAGGAACAAATTTAGACATTGTTTCACTACCAGAAATTGAAGCTCTAACCATGGATCGTGCTATTGGCGAAGCGCCAAACTTTTCGTTTCCTTCATCTTGGCGCGATAAGTCCAAAGATGTTTTTATTACGTTACGTGCTTTTTTAGACGTCCATAAAGTAACTACCATAATAAGCCCTGCCATTATTAAGAATGATGCTGGCGCAACACTTTTACCTGTTAACGATTCCATTAATAAATTACCTGGATCCATTCCTGGATGAGCTATAAAATCGGTATAAGCGGCATATCCTGCCAATGGAACTCCAATAAAGTTTACAAGGTCGTTGCCTGCAAATGCCATTGCCAAAGCAAAAGTACCAACAAGCACCGTAAGCTTAAGAATATCTATCCTAAATATAATGTATAAAACCTGCAATAAGATTGTCCATCCTATAAAACTAAATCCAATAATTGGGAATGCCATATCTTGAACCCATTGCTTAAGAATAACCGGCTCTGCACCAGACTCTAACCCCAAGGTCATTGGATAATCAGCAAAAGTAGACCCCTTTAATCCTTTAATTACTATAAAGTAAGTAATCGCTGTAATAGCAATACCACCCCAAATTGCACTTAAGTATTTAATTCTCTTTTCGTAATTAAAGCTAAATGCCAAACGAGAAACATACATTGCAGCTGCTCCCAAAACAAATGAGACTATTACCGAAAGCAGAATCCCACTAATAATCTTAAGTGCAGTAGCGGAATTTATATAAGTAGCCATCTCACCTCCATTAGCAAGAATTTTAAACATTGCTATTGAAACAGAAGCTCCTAATAATTCAAACACAATTGAAACTGTTGTTGACGTAGGCATACCCAATGTATTAAAGGTATCTAACAGAATAATATCTGTTATCATTACTGCCAAGAAAATCAGCATTATTTCTGAGAAAAAGAAATGTTGAGGATTCATTATTCCTTTACGAGCAACTTCCATCATACCACTCGAAAATGTTGCTCCAATTACAATTCCCAATGCAGCAACAATCATTATTGTTTTAAATGCGGCTACCTTTGATCCAATTGCTGAATTCAAAAAGTTTACTGCGTCATTGCTAACTCCTATTATTAAGTCAGCGATAGCAAGTGCAAAAAGCACTACAACCATTATTAGATAAATATCCATCGATAATTTATATTTAGTTTTTATTCAATTATTAATACCACAAAAGTATTCTTAGAATAAGGGCGTAATGTTACCACAATGTTAAATATAGGTTATGGAAAGTTATTTTTTTGAAGAAAAAGAGAACCTACTAAGATATAGCGTCCTTATATAAACAACTGTATATCTGCACATAACTACTGCACATTCTTAATCACTAGAATAAACAATAGAATATTATATAAGTATTTCGTTAATTAACAACGCTTATTTTATGAGTTTTAATAATTTTTTCTTCACTTTTTATTATAACAAAATACAAGCCATTAGAAAGCTGTGTTGTAAGAAAACTTATTCTATTCCTACCTCTTTTAGCTTCTTGATGATATATTTCGTCAAGAAATTTACCATTAATATCTACAATCTGAACTATTATCACTTCACTTTCTTCAAGCTTAAATTCAATTATAACAGGCTCGCTAGAAGCAGGATTTGGATAAACTTTTGTTTCAATATTCTCACCATCAGCAAGATCAACTTCATCAACTAGCTGTGTATTTAGCGAAGCAATCCATGTACCATATACTCTCAAAGAGTTACGCTTTTTTCCATAAGTTGCAGAAGTCCATACTTGCCCGGGTTTATTATACATAGGCTGACTAGCAGAGTAGTCTCCCCAACGCTGCAGAGTTCCATTTAACACTTTTATTCCACATTCTCCTTCCTTAAGTATTGTTGGAAGGCTGTAGGCATCGTCACTTCCTTTAAAAATAAAGGCAGCCATGCCAGGGAAAGTTTTATATGAAGTATAATTATATGTAATTATTGACTGTTGACTTTCTGCTGTTGTTCCACAAAAAGAAATATTAGGATATCCATATTCTAATACAGAATCCGAAAAAACATTTAAATGTATTGATCTTTTATTTTCAGCAAGGTTCAAAACACCATGATAAAATGATGCATGACCTGTATTTACATCAACAGAGTTTCCTACAAATTGAATTTTATTATCGTAAAAGAAAGCCCCTAAAACACGTGAGTCATTTGTTGCCAACGAATCAGTAAGTATTGGTTGTAATGCATTAGGAGGCATTCCATATTTTTCGTCAGCAATAATTACATCAATATCTAAATTCACATCACCATCTTCAAGGTATTTTTCAATTTTCATCACAAAGAAACTATCATTTGCAATATCGAAATTTCGCTCAGAAAGAAAATACATTTCTGGCCCATAAAACTTATTACCTCCTCTAACAGGATGAATATTTCTACACGGTATATCTTGATAATTAATATCAGAAAATATTGCCATATTCAACTCTTCACCATCAAAACCTTTTTGTTTGTCCATTTGCCAAATAAGACTTTGCTTAAAAGACGTTTGCCATGAACCATTTCCAGTTTTAATTAGGTTACCTGTAATAAACAGTTCTTTGTCAGTCAACGCTATTGCAGGATAATCAGTCCATGAATCATCATCAAACGGATTTCCTTCCACAGCATATAAATTCCAATCGTCCAAAGGGTTATTAGTAGTAGAAAACGCAACAATAATATGAGAAGATCCCGAAGTACCAGAACCAGCTAGATAAACTAAAATAAACCTATCATTCTGATAATCATAAATAGCTTTTGGATCGTATTGATGATTACTAATACCATCAAGTGATCTGGAGAATTGTTTCAAGGTCATTTTTTTCAACAAACTATCCTTCTTAGTATCATAAAAAATAATATTAGTATTGACTGCAGAAACCACAATTCCGTCATTAGAAATTGCCATTGTATTATCATTAGGAGCACTATAGTTATACGGGTTACCAGAGAATGCATAATCAACAATAATAGTATCTACAAACTCTTTATGCAAACCATTTCCTTTGTACTCCTCTACTCTTTTTATAGAACACAATTTATTTACTTTTCTTTTTTGCGATGCAAAATACTTCTTATACAAAGTATTATACTCTTTTACCTCTAAATTTTGTATTTGAAAATACCAATCACTATCGATTCTTGAAGGTTGCGAAATCCCACTAGGATTAACTGTGCTATAATCAACTCGGTGCTGTGATAAAGCATTAATACTAAAACTTATAGTAATAATAACAATAAATAAAAAATGGAAATTATATCTCACTTTGAAAAGGGCTTTGTAATATACTTTAGAAAAACTCAAAGATATATATTTATAGACAAATAAAAACATTATTTTCGCATACTTAATAAAACACACATATTATTATGAAATTATTGAAATCCGCAATTATTGCATCTACTGTAATGATCCTATTATCTATTGTTACTAAGGATATTACAGCTCAACAATGGGTAACCGACATGCAAGACACAAGCTTAACTTTAGCACAAAAGCAAGCTTCATTTAATGCATATTGGGACAATAGAGAATACGAAAAAGGAAAAGGATTTAAACAGTTTAAGCGAAAAGAATATTTTCAACAAAACAGAATTGGGGAAAATGGCAAATTAGATCTTCCTCAAAATAGAATTACTGATTATAGACGAATACAAAAAGAAATATCAACAGCAAAAAGTATTGGTGTTGCAGGTCAATGGGTACAATTAGGCCCATTTGGTCCTTCCAATGGAATTGGTAGTGGACGAATTAATTGCGTTGACTTTCATCCAACAAATAGCAATAAAATAATTATTGGCGCACCTTCAGGAGGAATATGGCGAAGTGATAATGGAGGCACTTCATGGACAACAAATACTGACGACCTTGCATCCATAGGAATTTCTGACATAAAGTATGCTCCTAGTGATGCAAGCATTATTTATGTAGCCACTGGTGATATTGATGGTGACGACACTTATTCTATAGGTATTTTGAAATCTACTGATGGTGGAAACACTTGGAATACTACTGGCTTAAGTTATAATTATCAACAAAAAAGAAAAGCTTATAGATTATTGGTTCACCCTACAAATCCAGATATTGTATATGCCTCTACAAGTTTAGGATTTTATAAATCTACAGATGGAGGTATCACATGGACTCGTAAGAAATTAGGAACATATAAAGATATTGAGTTTAAGCCAGGCGATCCAAATACAATATATATAGCATCGAGTACCAGAGTAATTGTATCCACTAATGGCGGAGATAGCTTCACCAATAAACTATCAATTAGTGGTTCGCGTAGAGTTGAAATTGCAGTTACTCCAAACGATCCTAATTACGTTTACGCTTTATCAGGCAATAATACTGATGGAGGATTTAATGGTATTTATCAATCTACCGATGCAGGAAGTAATTTTACTCTAAAAGCAAGCTCACCAAACCTATTGGGATGGAGTAAGAATGGAAGTGATGCTGGTGGTCAAGCATGGTATGATTTAGCATTAACTGTATCTCCTACAAATAAAAATAAATTATTTGTAGGTGGAGTAAATATGTGGACATCAAATAACGGTGGAAGCAGTTGGAACATAGCTGGATACTGGATTGCGGGACAAGGAGTTCCGTACACTCATGCTGATATTCATATGATTAGATATAATACACATAACTCTAGCGAAATATGGGCTTGTACTGATGGAGGGGTATCAAAATCTACAGATAATGGAAGCAATTGGAACGAAAAGAATAATCAACTAGCAATTGCTCAAATGTACAGAATGGGAGGATCTAAAACTATTGCCAATAAAATATTAACAGGATGGCAAGACAATGGCTCTAACCTTATGACTTCTAATTGGAATTTTGTATTAGGAGGCGATGGTATGGAATGTATTATTAGCCACAGTAGTAGTAATACCATGTACGGTTCACTTTATTATGGTAATATTAGAAGAAGTTATGATGGAGGAAATAATTGGTCTGAAATATCTAACTCTATCCCTGAGACTGGCGCTTGGGTTACACCATATATAATGGATGATAATAATGCTAACATACTCATAGCTGGCTATGATAATGTATGGAAGACTGTAAACAAAGGAAATAACTGGACAAAAATATCAAGCTGGTCAGGAGGTAAACTAAATACTATAGCAGCCACAGGAAATAATACATCAACTATTTGGACTGCAAATAACTATTCATTATACAAAACTACTGATGGTGGCACAAACTGGACTACAATTTCAGGAAATTTAGGTAGTGGACAAGTAAATTCAATAGCAATAAATAAGGCTAATCCTAATAAAGTATGGGTCTGTAAATCTGGTTTCTATGATGGACAGAAAGTGTATCAAACTATAGATGGAGGAGCCACATGGACTAATATCTCAGGCTCATTACCTAACTACCCTGTTAATACCATTGTAAATGCTCCAAATACTGCCAATGGTCTCTATGTTGGAACTGATATGGGAGTTTATTATTATGACACCAACTTAGGCGACTGGGTTCCATTCATGAAAGATCTTCCAAATGTAATAGTAAGCGAACTTGAACTTTTTGAAACCGGAGATAAAATTAGAGCTGCAACCTACGGCAGAGGTTTATGGGAATCTGTAACCTATCCTTTTGCTACAAATATTAATAATTCCACCAATAATAAGCTCAATAAGGTTAAAATATACCCAAATCCAGCTAAGGATATTATTTATATAGAACTTAACCAAAATATAAATACAGCTATTAAACTTACTATTATTAATAGCATTGGAAGCATTATTGACGAAATTACTATTCTAAATAATGATGTTAACTCTATAAATACCTCTAAATACCCTAAAGGTATTTATTTCTTTAAACTTATTTCAGATACACATTACTCTATAAATAAGGTTATTATACAGTAGTGGTTTTTTATTATCTTTTTATTTAACACTTCTGCATTTTTTTATTATTTGTAATATTTTTTTTATTACATTTGTAGCGTAAATTTAAAACTAATTTTTTTATTTACATATTAATTAGGCTATTTAAGCAACACTATACAAATATTCCTACCTCAATTTTATTAATTAGTGATTAATTATTTTTTTCCTCCAGGTTATCCAATCTGGAGGTTTTTATTTTATATAACTTATATACTTTAAATACTCACTAATATGAATTACTTTTGCAATCTTTAATTCTATTAAAAAAAACTATTTAAAAAACTAAATGGAATACCAACGACATACATTAAAGAACGGGATACGCTTAATACATAAACCGGTAAATAACATTGTAGCACATTGTGCTCTAATGGTAAATACTGGATCACGTGATGAAAAAGAGAATGAGCAAGGAATGGCTCATTTTATTGAACACACAATCTTTAAAGGCACCAACAAGCGAAAATCCTTTCATATACTATCAAATCTTGAGAATGTTGGAGGGGAGATTAATGCCTTTACTACTAAAGAGGAGACATGTATTTACGCTTCTTTCTTACCGCAATATTACAATCGAACAGTTGAGCTTTTTTCTGATATATCATTACATTCGCAGTTCCCAAAAAAAGAGATTGATAAAGAAAAGGATATTATTATTGACGAAATAAACTCTTATCGTGACAATCCTGCCGAGGAGATTTTTGATGAGATTGAAGATGTTGTTTATAAAGGTCACCCTATGGGGAGAAATATTTTAGGAACTAAAGAACTCGTGAAATCATATCAAAGAGAAGATATTCTAAGATTTGTTTTTAATAATTTTCATACTGATGAAACCGTAATCTGCTCTGTTGGCAATTTCGATTTTAAAGAATTTGTAGCCATATGTGAAAAGCATTTTGGCGAAGCTCCTACTCGATTACGAAATTTTGAGAGAAGTAAATTCAGTAATTACAAACCTTCTAATAAAATTCGCAAGAAACCTGTGCATCAAGCACACTGTATTATTGCAAATGAAGCTTATAGCGCACAGGATAAAAATAGAAATAAACTTATATTTCTGAATAATATATTGGGAGGTCCAGGACTAAACACAAGGCTTAATATGGGAATTCGTGAAAAATATGGATTTTGCTATAATATTGAGTCCAATTATACTCCTTATTCCGATACAGGAATTCTAAGTATCTATCTAGGAACAGATTTTGCCTATTTAGAAAGAACTATAAAGCTTACACATAAGGAACTAGCAAAGCTTCGTAATAATAAACTTGGTAGTTTACAATTACAAAGGGCCAAGCAACAGCTAATTGGCCAAATAGCAATTGCTCAAGAATCAAATGTAAATGAACTACTTAGCATTGGCAAAAGCATTTTGGTTTACGATAAAGTTGACTCTATAGATCTTATGAATAAAGAAATTGAGGAAATTAAATCTGAAGAAATACTTGAAATAGCAAATGAAGTTTTTGACCCTAATAAATTGAGTTCTCTTATTTATAAAAATGATAATTAAGGATTATACTATAAAATATTAAATATAATGAATTTCATAAGTAACGAGATAGAAAGCTACTGCATTAATAACAGTAAAGATATTGACCCCTTACTAAAAAAGCTTGAAAGAGAAACTCAGCTAAAAGTACTGCGCCCTAGGATGCTTTCGGGAGAATTGCAGGGGAAATTTCTTGAGCAGGTAGTAAAAATGAGTAATGCAAAAAATATACTTGAAATAGGAACTTATACTGGGTATTCTGCCATTTGCATGGCCTCAGCAATACCCGATAACGGAATTTTGCATACCATTGATATAAATGCAGAACTAGAATCAATGGCAAATAAGTATTTCAAACTTGCCATGCTTGACCATAAAATTGATATGCATATCGGTAATGCTTTGGATATAATACCAACATTAGACATTAACTTCGATTTAGTTTTTATGGATGCCGATAAACATAACTACTCAAATTATTACGACATCATTATTGATAAATTACCCTCAGGAGCATGGATTCTTGTAGATAATGTTCTTTGGAGTGGAAAAGTACTTGATTTAAAGAATAATAAAGATAGAGAAACTATTGCTATTCATGAGTTTAACAATAAAATAACCAATGATTCAAGAGTAGA
>Ga0164318_10000711_pt1 | contig 27032 bp, 29 predicted proteins | sample GuaBasSedimGuay9_FD_113734 | JGI IMG/M metagenome (GOLD analysis project Ga0164318, IMG submission 113734) | Subseafloor sediment microbial communities from Guaymas Basin, Gulf of California, Mexico - Guay9, Core 4571-4, 0-3 cm | ecosystem: Environmental > Aquatic > Marine > Hydrothermal vents...
AGTATCAATCGTATTTTCATGTTTCAAATAACGCTCCTTTTCCTCTTCTCGTGAAATTATTTTATCCTCTTCAATACTTATATAGCCGCAATTAATACACCAATAATATATTGGCATTTCCTCCCCTTCAGAATAACAATCAGCCTTTTTTTTACATATTTTACAATATATTGTTTTCACAACTGTTCCGCATAGATTAAATGTACTTATAACTAATATTTTACGCGCTGGATTCGATAATTTCACTAGCCCTAAACTCTTTCCATGCTTTTTCCAAAGTATTTGTTAAAGGCTGTGAAATAAACGTAGGATAATAAGGCAGGTTATTAGGTGTCAAATTTAATACGTTTGTTTTTGACGGCTGCATATATAATGTCATTAATGTTAATGCTTCAACAAGCATAAATTGAACACTTATATATTGTTAAATCATAATATTAAAACTTGAATTCATTTTATCTATTTTCAAAGCTTGGAACAAGTTCTAAAGCTAGCATGGCGATTTTCATTCCCTCTTTAGGATGTTTTCCCGTAAATTTTTTTAAAGCTTCACTATATCTTTGTATTCCAAGAGAATAATCATTGACTGACTTTCTTTTATATCCCTGGCTTTGCTTCTCAAGTTCTGCAAGTTCTTCCTCACTCATGTTCATATATTTATCCATCATTGTATTCATCATAGGGGCTGATTTTTCTAATGCTTCCTGAGCACCCTCACGTATTTTTTGAATATCAGACTGATTATCTTTATAATAAAGATTGACCTCTTGCAGGCATGCTTGCGGATTATCCATATTACGTTCTATAATTACAGCCAATCCCTTATAAAATTCATCTGAAATATTATTAGATCCAGCATATAATAGATTACCAGCAAATACAAAAAACTGCATACCCAAGATTACTAAAATTATCAAGCTTTTTTTCATAACATCTCCATGAAATATTAAGAATTTCTTATTATTTAGCATATAAATATTCCCTCTCTTTAGTCCTTTTAAGCGGCTTCTAAAATAAATCAAATTTAGTTCATATCAATATTTTTTTCACAAACAGGACACTGGAAAACTCCATTTTCCCTGTCTATCCAATTAACTTCATCAGAACCATTAATAATTGAGCCACAAAACGGACACATATAGCTTGCATTTTCATCATCGGGAAATAATATATCGTAACTGCCATCCGTCATAAAATCCCAAAGGTCAGAATCATCTATCATAATTCCTCCTCCCTGTATTCAATAGAACATTTTAACTATGAATACATACAAAGAGTATTACAAACTTTGCTACTTTTCCTTTTCGAAAACGGTTTTCACAAATGTCTTATTGGGATGTATGGCACGAATTGATTGAAAATCAATAAAACTTCTGTCATCTTTTGCGAACTTTCCAAAAGAATCGCTATAGCATTCCAGAAACTGTTTTCCTCCTATTGTTTTAATACTATAGATTTCAACATCTGTAATAACATTTATTGAATCATCGCTTACTTGATAATAAATATCATAATTGTGTTTTGAATTAAATATTTTTTTTAATTCATCTGAATCTTGAGCATTACCCAATGAAGCAAATATACTTATTAATATTACAAGGATTATTGAAACTTTTTTCATGGATTTTAACGCTTTATTTAACTAATAGTTGGTTATTAAGAGTTAATTTGTGAATTAATGGTTTCTCTTTTTTGCCTAATTTTAAATATCTCACTTTCTACAAGCTTTAACTGTATGTCACTCATTTTACCTAAATTCTCACTCATAATTTCAAAATTATCCATCAAAAGTTGAGATTCCTTATTTGATTTATAAACGACAACAGATACAGACATAGCAATTATAATAACAATTGTAGACATCACTACTTTAAAAGATAATGTTTTTGCCATTTCATAATCTCCTTTTTATGTTTTACTATTAACAATATAAAACTTTTGATTATTATATCAAATAAAATCTCTATTGAACAATACTTACTTTAACGTCTTGTTCTGATATATTTAATTATATTTATTTATCCTTCTCATCCCCGTAATATTTTTTGTAATATACGTCAAAAGAATTATCCCTGTCTGATTGTATCTTACTAATATCGCTGTTTGCTTCATCGATAGTTACAGATATATCATTAATAAATTTCTTAAATATTTTTGAATGTAAAATTACATAGCAAATAAAAATTATAAAAGCTAAAAGAATGATTTTTTTCATATCTTATTAAACATTTAGCACTTTTGCTTTCTTGGTAATATTATAAAATCCCTAAAATATTCATTTAAATATTTTTTTTACAAATTTAAACATAACCTTGAGAAACCATATAGAAAATAAAATAAATAAAACTACAAATATTCCGGCAAGTATAGGATGATTAATAATTAACCAAAGTACCCCAATTACAAAACTATCTTCAGTAACACTTGCAACAGAGTTACTTATAGGCTCTGGTGAACTATTTATGGCAACACGAGAAGAAGCTTTAGTAAGATGAGAATCCAGAGAAACTGCCCCCGTAAAAAGCCCCACAGGAATTTGAACTGCAGGTCCGATTTCAGAGGTGGCTAAGTACCCCATAATAGCTCCCCCTGCAGGACGTATAAAAGTATGAAAGGAATCCCATGCAGAATCAACATATGGAATCTTATCAGCAAAAAATTCTATCACAAAGAGAACAACTGCAATAATTATAACAGGTAAACTGGATATTCCCTCTAACTGCCCCGGCAATGTAATCCATCCTATTCTGTGAGCAATCCCCAAGCCAGCAACGGTTAAATATAGATTAATCCCTGATCCCCATGAACTTCCTAATAATAAACCAACAAAATTTAATACATTCATCTTATTAAAATTTTATTTATTCATATTTATAATATCGATCTATAGCTCGCCTAATTGCCGTCTTGCCTGCTATTGCTATTTTGATTGTTATACCGCTATAATCCTCTAAAAAATTCTTTAACTTATTATTAAACGGGTCAACAACACAAACTATTAATACATTATTAACAAAATTTACAGGTATAACTGTATTACTCTTTACTACTTCCATAGGCATACGACCCAATACATTATCTGGAATCTCTATAGCATTAAAATCAATATATGATATACTTAATTGGTCTGCAAGGACTTTAGCAAGATCATCTTCGCTTAAATATCCTAACTCGATTAAAGCCTCCCCTAATCTAATTTTCTTCCTTTGCTGGAATATAAGACCTTCGTCAAGTTGGCCTTGGGTTATATATTTTCGTCTGACTAATTCAACACCAATTAAAAAGTTCTTATTAAATCCACAATCCATTTGTTTTTAACCCTTTTATTTAACATCTTATGTGCATTTTAAAAATAAATGTTATTTGAATGCAAGCAGTTTTACCTGCTGCTATAGGCAGGCACTTATAGTAGATAAAATGTCGTACAATTTTACTTATCTTTTATAACAGTATTACAATTTTATTTTAAATATTTTAGCCTGGATTTTTCTTAACACTCTCTTTTATTAAACTATGAAGTTCCGCAAGTCCAAGGGCTAACAAGGAAAGCCCTTTATAAAAAGCCTTCCTTTCAATTTCTTGGCATCCATCCCCTGCCTCATTAAACCATTTGCCTGCATCTTCAAAATTGCTCATTATTAACTCCTTTTCTATTTTGCTAAATTATTTTCGCCTTTTACGTATTTTATAACTTACTTTTCACTAATTTTATGCTGTTCGGTTTTTGCCTCGTAATCATAAATAATTTGCCAGATAAAAGCTGCAGCTCCAACTTTATCAAATGTACCACCCTCAGATTTAATTGAAACAGGCACGTAAACAATTTTCGGTATAGTACCCAAGGATGATAATAACGCTTTGTCTTTTATAAATAAAATTTCCTTATCTTGAACTTTTAGGATTACACCTTTTTTTTCTTTTTCTATACAAGGTGGAGGTTCAGGGAAAAGATAAAGTACATACTTAATTAAGTCTCCAATTGTAATATCAAGTGAAATCCATTTTTTTCCGTCATAAAACCAAATTTCATAATCCTTTAACTCTTCAAATTCATCAGATGATAAATCAGCATTAACTTCACCAAAAGTTACTAAACAAATAATAATTATAAAAGAAATAATCTTCATAGCTAAACTCATCCCTTAATTAATTTCAACTTCCCAAACAAACAGCTAATTTGTTGTCTATAAGTTCCTGGTTTAAAAATTTACCTTCCTGTGCAACCTTATCATGATTTATCTCACCTGGTAAACAAAAAACGTCTGCTAGAAAATGATTATAATTATCATTCTTGAATGTTTTAACAATAATAAAATGTCTCAATTTTAATGCTTTCTCAACAAACTTTTTGGCAATTTTACCTTTTTTTATTGTTACCGAGGGAGAACTAATTCCATTTAATTTTAAGCATCGCCTTACCCAAATACCAAATCCGCAGTCAATAGAAACAAAGAGGTAATTCGCATCAATAATTCTTTCAATATAGGCTTTATACGTGTACAATGCATTATGATTTGCTTTACTTCGTTTAATAAGATACCCTTTTTTTATTTTAATCAGTTGCACAACCTCATTCTTTTTAAATCGAGCTCCTTTTTTTACTGGTACTTCACGGAATATGTTAAAACCACAATCAATAATAATAAAGCCACGGAGGGGATACATATAGTTTGACTGATATATCCGGTATGTATTAAGAACACCGCGTTTATATGGAAGTTTTATTCGGGCAGGCAGTCTTTTATATACACTTTGTTTCGTATATTTCTTATTTGAATGCTTTATCATAACGAATAGTATTATAACAATAAGAAATTAAATGGACAATTAAGTAATAGAAGTGTCATTCATCCAATTAACTTATAATAAATAAATCATCATCCCAATAAACGATATTACTCCAAGTAAAATTAAATATATTCTATAGGTATCTGACTTACGGCGATGTCGTAATGAATTAAATATTAAACCAACGGCACTTAATGTAAAACCTAAAATCATTAGATAAAATATATATCTTACCAAATCACGATCCCAATACGTTCGCATATTTGGATCAACATCGAAAATTTTATTAAATACCAATGTAGTTTTGGGCCTAGCTTTCTCAAGAATAATTAAAGCCATGACCATAAGGAACCAACCAGCAAATCCAATCCATCGTAAAGATTTAACTAAAATATCAGGCCCCCTACGTCTTTCAATATTGGTATAATTACCATTATCAATATCCATAATATAACTCCATCATAATATAAATACGTAAATATTATGATAAATACATTTCGTTAAAATATATTATTGTTTTTATGCAAAAATTAAATAAATTTCTTAATTTACAATATTTTATTTTTGGGTTGAACCCAAAGTTTCAGGATCTGGTGGAAAAGTCTTTATATTGGGTATGGGTGAAACAACAAGGTCATATACACCGCTTATAAAACGTACAACGGTTTTCCCTGCTCCTCTAAAAATACCATCAATTATTTCATAAACAGGTAATTTTGTATCTTCAGACTCTTCAGCTATTGATTTTGGTATTTCACCGAATGCACTTAATACATTAGCCAGTCCACGCGAAATTTTTTTCTGGGTTTCTTCTTTGTATTCTTCAGCAAAACAAGGAACGCAAAAAGAAACAATTATAAAACTAAGAACTAATACAACTATTATTTGTTTCATGTTAACCTCCTTTTAAGTTATAAATATTAATAAATTTTATCAATTTTTTTCTTAATAGAAAAAACTTACTATCAAAAAAATAACAGATGTATTATACTCCCTCAATTTCATTCATACAAGGAATAGGTCCTAATTGCTCGCATTTATTTACTGATATTATATCGTCTCAGCACATTCTGAAACAATCTTCTTAGGATTAATGTCTTTATAATTTATTAATGTGACAATAATATAACTTAGCAAACTAACTATTCCTCCGTATGTTGCAGCTCTATAAAAAACAGGATCTGATACCTCTTGAAATGTACCTGTCATAATTATAATATATCCAATCCATGTGCCAGTTCCCAAAATCATTGAAGCCCATGCGGCTTTAGTGTTTGCTTTTTTCCAATATAGAGCTGCTGTAACCGGAACAAATATACCTACAAAAAGAGTCGCCCAAGAATTTACCATAAGGGTATATATCTGTTTTATATACAAAGCTACCCCAATCGAAATAGCTCCGATTAAAATTGTTGTAGTACGAACAAGTGGTAATATTTTTACCTCAGGAATGCGGGGAAATACTCTAAGTATAATATTATTTGTCATAAGCGATGTTGCTGCCAAAAGTGAACTATCTGCCGAACTCATAATTGCCGAAATAAGCGCACTTAAAAAAAACATTAAAAAAACAGGAGGAAGAAATTTGATGGCAAGTTTAGGCATTAAGTGTTCAGGGTTATCTAACTCAGGCATAATCAAGCGTCCAGCCAAACCAAGAATGATAGGAATCGTTCCAATAAGAATATAACATATACCAGCAGTAACAGCACTATATTTGGCCACCTTTTCATTTTTGCTAGCCAAGGAACGCTGTATAAGATCCTGACCTACAATACAACCAAGTCCCATTAATGCCCACTGTCCTATATAAGACATCCATCCATTATATCCTGTATTTACAGGTATTACATGCCAATATTCTTTTGGGGTGTATTTAATTAGTTTAGATATACCGCCTACATCATTCAATACAGATGGTAGAATCATAAACAAACCTGTAACTAAAACAACAACTTGAATAAAATCCGTTAATGTAACTGCCCACATGCCTCCTGCAAATGTATAAAGCAAAACTATCAATCCTCCAACACAAATACCGATGAGGGGATCTACCCCGATAAGTATATGCAATATGTACCCCAATGCAACCATCTGGCTTCCTAGCCATCCAATGTAGACAGGAACCATTAAAATAGAAGCAAAAATCTCAGAGTTCTTGCTGTAAAATTTCCCGAATACATCAGTTATAGTAAGTAATTCTAATCTGCGAAGTAACGCAACATAGAAAAAACCAGCTAAAATTAAAGATAAACCTGCCGCAAAAGGATCAGAAATAACGCCTAAAAGTCCTTCTTGATATGCTGTCCCTGATGCCCCCATACATGATCCTGCCCCAAACCATGTAGCAAAAAGTGTCGCAGTGGCTAAATGAAATGGTAATCTGCGACCAGCAACAAGAAAGTCAGCTAAATTTTTGATTTGCTTACTTGACCAATATCCAATTAGCAGCATACAAACTATGTATATGCCCATTCCCAATAAAACAACTGTACTCAATCTTTAACCTCATTTTTTAACCAAAAAAATTTCCTGGTTATTTTATCACATGACCTCTTCTCTTAACTGGCGCTATATCATGAAGTAAAGTATTTTGATTAAAATTACTCCATGCAAACCAATACATTGTATGTGCTGATAATAGATTTCCATTACTATCAGTTATATAAGCCGTATTTAAAGGGCCTTTATATATTTGTATACTTACACCAGCTAATTTATCTCTTATTGGGGAGTTTCTATCATTCATACTATCAATTGCATATGCTTTTGGGACAGAGTTAAGTCGAATACCAATAACCAAGCTCTTAGCCGGTAAACGTTTATCATTATGGGGCAAAATAAATATAACACCTGAAGATTTATGATATCCTGAATAAGGATCATAGTAATAATCGAATTTATACCCTGTATAAGTTGTTAATACCTGAGTACCTGGATATATATATTTCCATCTTTTCCATGTGGTAACCATAGATGGTATATCTTTCAATTTCTTCCCAGCGGGCAAGCCCGTAATTGCTGTTGATGCAAGCTGAGACCACAAAGCCATATACTTTCTGTCAAACATAACTAGGTTACTATTATAAACAAGCCCACTTACTCCAAAACTTAAGACTTCTCCTTTTATGTCACGCTTAAAAACCATTGCAGTTCTTGTCAATGGACACCATGTTATTAATATAGGTTCATCAGCAATTGTATCATTTACAACTCCATGCCAATTTAGTATTTTTACTGGATAAGCTTTAGCTTCTAATCCTCTTGAAACACCAATAACCAAATCATCCTCATTAAGAAAAGTGTCAAAACCTGCATATACAAAGTTAGGCTCCATAATAGCTGGGATACTATCCTTTTTAGGCCCACCCTGCATTAAATCCTCAAGTTCAATTATAGAATTAGATACATCGAATTCGTCTTCTAGTTCAGAAAAGCAATAATTATTTGCGAGGAAAACTAAAAAAATAAAAACTATCAAATAAAATCTTCTTCGAGATAACATTAAGTTCACGTATTATTTCTCCATGAAAATAATTGGTTTTTTTTCAAAGGGAATAATTACTTCAACATTTTCATTAATATGGGGCATAAAAGAATCAATGATCTTCTTATCTGTCCACTTAGGATTAAAATGTATAGGAATCAATTTTTTTATTTCTGAGTTTTCTGCCAATTTTATTACATCTTCAAGAGATGAATGCTTACTACTTAACTCAGGTCTATTCATTGCTTCTTCTTGGGTCATCCAAACTTCATGCATTAAATAAGGAATTCTATTTATGAAATTTCTATATTCGTTACATATCCCTGTATCAGTTATATAGGCTACAGTATTATCTATTTTCATTCCCATAGAGCCGCCTGGATGCTTTAGCTTTGTAAATTGGAACAGATGGGGACCTATTTTGTATTGTTCCTGGGAGATTAAAACCAACTCTATTATATTTGGAAATTTCTTCCAATGTAAGGGAAACAACGGTGGACTTAACAACCTATCCAAAGCATCTTCTCCCACCTCATCAATATAGGTTTTATCGGGTACAAATAACCTTATTGGTTTCTTTGACCAAAGACCTGGCAGATATGACAAACCGATAACATGATCTAGATGAAAATGCGATAGTATGATATTTAAACATTTTTTTGATTGAATGATTTTTTTAACTGGATCTTCATTAAAACATGAAACGCCGGTGCCTGCATCTAACAATATGAGTTCGTCGCTATCGTCATATAATAGATAACTCATTGTATTTCTGTTAAATGTAGGTATAAATCCATTAATTCCCAAAGGAATAAGAGTTAACACTTTTAAGACCGCCTTCCATATATATTAAATATTTTTTTTATTTTCAAAGGTGGTTTAACAATATACATCACAATGGAAAAAACAGAAATAAAAATAGTTGGTATTATTATATATGCGGAAGGTACATTTGGATACACTAAAAGTTCTACATAATGAATTATAAATGAACCTGGATAAACCATATTTGGATCATATTGAGATCTTAATGCGTTTTCCATCACAGTTAAAGGACAATATTTTCCTAAAATAATCAAAAAAGAAACATATAAAATGCCAAACAAATGCAGTGTTCTGAAAATAAAAAACTCAAAGTTCTTCTTCCATATGAACCCGCAAAGTGTAGTTATAAAACCTATAATCATAAATATAATCCATAAAAAATGAAAAAGTACAATAACATCCGCAGTAAATTTATATATCATAAAAACATATTAATCCAACCTAAAGCAGCCATAAAATGTATTATTAAATTTACTATAAAATTTCAAAACCTGTACATAAAGCAAAGGATAAAGGTTTACCTTCAACAAAAAAGCAACCTTTATCCTTTAGCTATAACAAAACAATAAAATATTTAGACTGCAGCAGGTTTTTTCTTTTTACCAATTAAATAATAAAGAATAAGTCCAATAAGAGGTAAGATTAGGATGAGTATTATCCACAATGCCTTTTGTCCACCAGATTTATCACTTTTTACACAATCAACAATTGCTAAAATATCAAGAATTAATATAATTAAACCAATTAAGCCCTTCACTGTCCCCTCCTTTGTTCACATTTTTCTTTATTGATTATTTGTATACTCTCTATATCAAACACTTTTTAAAAAGTGTGAGAGGGAAATTTGCCAGTAATATTTTTTAAAAATGGAAATAATTATATAAAACATTTATATGTTTTTGCATTTTCATTATAGCATAAAATTACAAGTTTGCAATTACAGTGTTATGAGTACATTACGACTCTAACTTATTAACCTCCTCCCTCATTTTATCTGCAATTTCATCATATTCAATAATACCAGACTTCTCTGCCTTGTGAATCAAACTCTTTTTAGTGAAAAATTTACCGAATACTACTTTAATTGGATGAATTATTGGGAATCTTCTGCCTCTCGGCCATGCTTCATAAGTACCTTTAATGAATACAGGAACTGCCGGAATATTTAATTCTTTCATAAGAATACCAATCCCGGGTTTAAATTTTTTTACATTTCCATCAATAGAACGTTCCCCTTCCGGGAAAAAGCATACAATTTTATTATGAGACAAGACATAAGAAACTGCCTGCATTGCATCAATAAAATTTGCATTTGAATTTATAGGAATAAGCCTGGCTATTTTATGCAACCAAGAAACAAGTGGGTGATTAAGAATAGCATTGTAACCAATGAAAAAAGTATTCATAATAACATCCGTAGGTAAACAACATGCGATCGCAAATCCATCAAGATAGCTGTTATGGTTAGGCGTTATTACATATGGTCCATTTTTCTTTAAAAATTCATATTTATGTGTCTTAATTCTCCAAAATATTTTAAATAATAAAAATACGCTATATCTCACTAAAAACATTAAAATCCAATCAAATATAGTTGGGTTAAGTCTTATTTTTTTGCGTATATCACTTGAAGGTATTTCTTTTAATATACGATCCCATATAATTTCTTTATTAACAGATTCATTATATCCAAAGTATTCTTTTTTCTTAATTAAATCATTGAGCATACAAATAATATCTTTAACTGTTACAAACCTGAACAGATATTCATCCTTAATATTAATAGCAAACATCTTCTCTAATTCTATTCCCACTTCAACCCTTGTTAATGAATCAATCCCCAAATCTATTTCTAAATGACTGCTTAACTTTATTGTTTTTTTAAATTTTTTATATAAATAATTCATCACTTTTTTTGAAATATCTAATCCAAGCAATTCAAGGTCGGTTTCCGGAGTCTCCTTCATATCAGATATTTCAGAACCAGCTTCGTTTTTATCTATTCTGCTAAGATACATTTCTTTTATCTTGTATCGTTTCAATTTACGTAATGAAGTACGCGGTAGGCTATCTTTGGTTAATTTAAAACCCATAATATGTTTATAAGCAGGGATATCTTTTGCTAAATTTTCTAGTTCCCAACGTACCTTGCTTTGAATATTACCTTCACCTATCTTTTTAAAATAATCCACGTCAGGAACAATTACAGAATATAAGGCAACTGCATCATTCCTATTACGGGATATTTCTTTTTCCATAATACATAATTCTTTTATAAATGGGCTCTTCTGATAATGTTCTTCTAATTCTTCCGGATAAATGTTTTTTCCCGAACTCAATACAATTACTTCTTTTTCTCTTCCAGTAAGAAAAAGATACCCTTCGCTATCCATGTATCCCAAATCACCTGAATAAAACCACCCATTATGTATCACCGATGCTGTCATCTCAGAATTATTAAAGTATCCTTGCATAACATTCGGCCCTTTAATAAGGACTTTGCCTATTCCATCCGAATTGGCTTCCTCTATCTTTATATCCACATCGGGTATAGGAGTACCTACCGAACCAAATTTTATCTTACCAGGTAAATTAAATGAAACAACTGGTGATGTCTCGGTTAAACCATATCCTTCGATTATATTGAATCCAATTTTTGTTAATCTACGGGCTACAATTGGATCAAGTCGCGCACCGCCGCTTAACATATACTTAAGACCCCGGCCCAACCGTTCTTTTATTTTATTTCTAAAAAAGTATCCGATAAATGGCCTAAGGAAAAATGGGATGGATTTTATTTTTTCAAGTATAGCAAAATGTATTAAAGAAAAAAGCTGGGGCACGCCTACTAGAATGGTTACATCTGCTTCATTCATAATTGCACCCAATTCATCTGGCTTGAATCCAGTAGGCGGGAACGTTACAGTAGCTCCAATTAAGAGCGGCAAAATAAGTGAAATCATACAAGGATATGTATGATGCAATGGTAAGAGGACTATAAAATTATCACGTTTATCTGTAAGCCCCAGTTTATTTATGCTTTTAAAGTTTGAATATAGATTTCTATGAGTCAGCAAGACCCCTTTTGGAATTCCGGTGGTTCCTGATGTATAAATAATCGAAGCCCAATCGTCGGGCAGCACACGAGGTAATTTCTCCCGGTTAACCTGGATATCTTTGACACGAGAATAACTAACAAGTTTTTCATCATTAAAATCTTGAGCTTGATTATCAAGAACGACTATTTTATGAACGTCCGGTTGGATTGATTTGGATATTTTTTCGAAAAATATTTTACGTGAGCAAAAAATTACTTTAGCACAACTATCTTTTAGTAAATTTGCAATTTCAATTGGGGACAATTGTGTATCCAGAGGCACACAGGTCATTCCACTATACAAAATACCGAAATATATAATTGGCCATTCCGGCTGATTTTCAAGAATAAGAACTGCCCTGTCTTTTTTTGAAAAACCTAAACAGCTAATCCAGGTAGCTACTTTTAAAGATGCTTCATGTATTTGGGCATATGTATAATTTAAAAGAACATTTTCTTTTTTATACTTAATACAAATGCTATTAGGAAATTCATCATATATTTTATCCAATTGATCGGTTAAAGTTAATACCATCACAGGCCTCTTTATATATTTAATCTTTCATTAGGCAATATTATGCCCTAAATTTATCATCTTGGGATATCCTAAAGGGGAACACAAATCCTATTATAATAAAAATAATTAAACTTAAAAGGGCAACACGATATCCCATATCGTTTGAAAAAGAAAAATATAATAAAATACCGCTCCAAAATAACGGACCTATAATAGCTGCTGCATATGCAACTAAATTAAATAATCCGAAAGCCTCTCCAACTTTTGGGGGTGGAACAAGCTTAATTACAATAACCCGAAAAACAGTCCAAGTTGACCCTAAACTTAAACCTGCTAATGCACCAATTAACCAATGAAAAGGCTGAGATAAAAAAGAAGCTGATAATATAGTTGCTGACCACAAAAATAAAACTCCAATTAATGCTCTTTTACATCCCACTACATCGCATAAAATACCGGAGATTATACTTCCTATAACTGCAAATAATGTTGAGAAAGCAATAAGATTAATTACCTCAGACGCATTCAATCCTAAGGCTTTACTTGCATATACAGACATGAAAAGAATAACTACATTAACAACACAAAGTGAGAAAAAAGCAGTCTTTAAAAAATTTCTAAAACTTAAAAATTTATAACTTTCAAATATAGTGAGTTTTATCCTTTGGAATATCTGCTTTAAAAGTTCTATTTTATTTAAATTTTTAGGTTCGTTCTTTTCATTTATCCTATCATCACGGACGAAAATCAGACATGGAAGGGAAAAAAATAAGAATAACACACCTGTATAAATAAAAGTAGGTTGATAACCAAAACGGAAAATTATAGGCTTAGTAAGATATATAGCCACTATAGCACCACTATATCCTAACATCCTCCCAAAACCTGAAACAAGGCCGACTTTACCTTTGGGAGCAACTTTCCTGAGTAATACGTTATAAAAGATAATAGCTTCCTGAAAGCCAAAATTTGCAAACGCAAAAAAAACTAATCCCCAAAAAATATTCGGCGCAAAACCTAATAATATTGTAAACGATACAGACATTAATGTAAAAAAAGTGAGGAAGTATTTGGGTCTTCTTTTTATATCAGAAAGAGTACCTAGGAAAGGAGAACATAACGCAACAAATGCCATAGAAACACCAAAAGAAAAACCATAAAATATTTCGGGAGCATTTTTTTCTATGGTTAACCAGCGCGGCATATACAGTGAAATTATATTTAAAGTAAAAAATTGATTAGCCAAATCATATAAAGCCCAAGATGTTATCAATAGTATAGTTTTGATTTTATAGTTTTTCATCTCCATAAATCCCAACTTATTTAATTTAATTTATTTTACCAAATAAGCAATAATAAAGCCAGTAGACACAATTAGGTACACTGTAAATAAGTTTTACAAAATTTCACTTTATTTTTTCTATTTTTTTATAAAATTGTTTCGATTTATAAAAGAATACAACATTCATACTGCTTGACTTAGTATAATTTAAACCTTAAAATTACTTGTTGTTATTAATAGAAAATGAAACATATGAATGATACAAAACAGACCCCACAGGCTGAACATAGCCATACGGGGTATCAATTTGGCACTTTTAAAGGGGTTTTTACACCCAGTATTTTAACTATACTTGGTGTCATAATGTATTTACGTTTTGGATGGGTTTTAGGAAACGTGGGCCTTTTTAAAACATTAATTATTGTTACTATTGCTACAACAATCACCTTTCTAACTGGACTTTCCATATCTTCTCTAGCAACAAATATGAAAGTAGGTGGAGGCGGAACATATTTTATTATTTCGCGTTCACTTGGTTTGGAAGCAGGCACTGCTGTCAGCCTGCCGCTCTACCTTGCACAGACTTTGGGTATATCTTTCTACATTGCCGGTTTCAGTGAAGCATTCGTTTCTATCTTCCCTTTTTTCCCTTTCAAACTTGTTTGCATCATTACTTTATTGATTTTAGCCATAATATCTTATATTTCAGCAGATATTGCCCTTAAAACACAATTTATTATTCTCGCACTTCTTGCAATGTCATTGATATCATTTTTTCTTGGATCTTCGCCAAACATAGCTGAAACCGCATCAACAACTGCTCCACGCTTACAACCATTTTGGATTGTATTTGCCGTCTTCTTCCCAGCAGTAACAGGTATTGAAGCAGGGCTGGCAATGTCCGGAGATTTAAAAAATCCAGCAAAATCACTCCCTCTAGGTATCCTGCTGGCTATTACAACAAGTTATATCATATATTTAATTATACCTATTTTTTTAAATGTAACTGTACAGGACAAACAAATTTTACTCATCAATCCATTTATTATTAAGGATGTTGCCCGATGGAAAATTTTCATTGTCCTTGGTGTTTGGGGGGCAACTCTTTCCAGCGCCTTAGGAGCTTTACTTGGAGCACCGCGTACATTGCAGGCATTAGCACGCGATAAGGTTATTCCTCCTATTATAGGAAAAGGTTTCGGGACTGGCGGAGATCCAAGGATTGCAATTGTTATTTCTTTTATTGTAGCTTTCATAGGCATAATAGCCGGAGGTCTTAATGTTATTGCCCCCATTTTAACAATGTTTTTCTTAACCGCATATGGAATTCTGAATCTTTCTGCTGCATTTGAAGGTTTAATCGGCAGTCCGTCTTGGCGTCCAAAATTTAATGTCCACTGGCGTTGGTCCTTTATAGGAGCATGCTATTGCTTCGCCGCTATGTTTATGATTAATGCTGGTGCAACATTTATAGCGCTTATTGTTTCGTTTGTGGTCTATCTAATTGTTAAAAAGCGTAATATAATCACATCCTGGCAAGATACCCGATATGGCATACTAATGCTTGTTTTATACTACATAATTCACCGCCTTGAGGAACGAAAACCTGATGAACGTACATGGCGGCCTAATCTTTTAGTTCTTAGCGGTCCACCCTCTACACGCTGGCACCTCATTGAATTTGCCGATGCTATTACCTGTAAGAGAGGATTACTTACTGTTACTACAATACTGCCAGAATCAGCAAGTGACCCTGAACGACTTGATACCTTACGTTCAACTCTTCGCAATTATATGAAGGAAAACCATGTTCGTGCATTAATGAATATAAATACCTCATATGATATGTTAACCGGTGCCCAAGAAATGATTAAAGCTTACGGGTTTGGTTCTGTTACCCCAAATACTATCATTATTGGAGAAACAGAAAAAAAGGAGAACTTCCTCAATTATGCACAATTAATATCATTGGTTCACCGTCAGAGAAGAAATCTGATCATTATGAGAAAAGGAGAACTGCAACCTAAACCTCACGAAGAATTGCGTATGGATGTATTATGGCGTGGTAAACAAAAAAATGCCGGACTTATGCTTGCAATTGCATATCTAATTAAAATTAGCGAGAAGTGGGATACTACACATTTAATACTTAAAACAATTGTTAACGATGAATCAAAAAAAAAAGATGCCCAAAAACGTTTAGATGAATTTATCAAGTGGCAGTATCTCAAAGCCGAGTCTGCAATTATTGTTAATCAAAAAAATGAAGACCCCTTTAAGATTATTGAGGACAATATACATGATGCAAATCTTGCATTTATCGGAATGAGGCCACCGAATGAAGATGAATCAATAAAGGATTATAGTTTATATTATGAGGATTTACTTAACAAAACTGCTCATTTTCCGACCACAATAATGACACTCGCCTCTGAAAATATAGAATTCAATAGAATATTTGCTCAAGATAAATAATTTATAAACCCTTTTATATTTTTATTAATATATTTTTCTAAATACAAATTACCAACTTATTAAAATAAAAAAGCGAGAATAAATTCTAAGTTATTCTCGCTTTTGAATTATAAATATTGTTTTATATTTTTTTGACGATGTTATTTTTTTAGGCTCTTTAGTTTTTCTCGAGCTGCTTGAGCCATATCATCCTTTGCTTTCTGCATTATTTCTTTAGCTTTACTTGATTCTTTATCTAGATTTCTTATTACATATTGTGCTGTATTTATAGCATCTTTGTATTCTTTAGATTTGTAAAATGCATTAGCCTGTTTTACTAAATAATCTGCTTGCTTCTCAACTGAATCCATTCCTTTAGCCGTTTCTATTGTTTCTCTGCTTGAATCAGCTTTTTTAACTCCGCAACCGTTATTAATTAACATAAGAGGAATACAGCACAATAAAAACACACTTAATATTTTCTTCATATTATTCTCCCCTTTTATTATTGTTTAAAAAATTAATCCTTTAAAATTTTAATTAAGTATACTATCCAATTTAAATTGACGCAAGTCAAATAAAAATAGTTTACCTCAATTAAAACAAATCGGTATTATATAAAAATTACTTTTTTTTATATTGTATAAAATTTATTTAAAATTTTAAACTAATATACATTTTAATAAAAAAAGGCCCAATATAAAATTTAAATTATATTGGGCCTGTTATTAAAATTAGGTCAAACTTTGACTACATTAGTAGCATGTGAACCTTTAGGTCCTTGCTCAATGTCAAATTCAACTTCCTGACCTTCGGATAATGTTTTAAAACCATCACCCTGGATTGCTCTATGATGAACAAAAACATCACTTTCGCCTGATTCAGGTGTAATAAAACCATACCCTTTTTCATTGCTAAACCATTTGACTTTACCGCGTGCCATTACTTCTTACCCTCCTTCCAAAAAAATTATTACCCTGCAAAATAAAAACCACAAGGAAGTCACTACTCATCCGTGTGGTTTTTTTACTTCCTTTAATACTTGCAGGTTCAACAATGTACCTTTATTTTATCAATTTGTCAATAAATTTATAAAAAATATTTTATATCACCATAATTCGATTTATCATAAAATATTCAAATTTGTGATAATATTGTTCAATTATAGCTGTTCATTTTAAAAAGATAAGTACTTTAAACAAAGTTACTTAAATTTATTAACTGTATATAATTTTTAAAATAAATTCCCCATCAAGCCTTCATCTGCAAAGCTAAAAAAAATATTATCTCCTATAATAATATGGTCTATAACATTAATTCCTAATATAAAACCCGATTTTCTTAAATCACGAGTAAATTTTTTATCTTCATCACTTGGGTTAGGATTACCTGACGGATGGTTATGCACACATATTATTGACACCGTTGATTTTTGTATAGCTATTTTAAATATTTCCCTTATTATGGGATATGCATGGTTAATGGTTCCCTCTTCGACCTCACATACCTGTATTACTCTATTTTGTGCATCAAGAAGGATTATCTTAAATATTTCATTGATTAGATCTCTCATTCGAGCCATAAGTAAACTTACAACGGTTTTTGAAGAGTTTATTACCATTCTTTTATCTTTTATCTCCTCTTCGCTAAATCTCCGTCCTATTTCAATCGCTGCTTTAATTTGAACTACCTTGCTTATTCCTAACCCCTTAAACTCATTCCAACTTTTTAAATTAGTGTTGCACATATTACGAAAAGTTTTAAACTTTTGAATAACTAATCGTGCACAATCTAGAGCACTTATACCTCTCGTTCCTGTCCTTATAAGTATTGCTAAAAGTTCTGCATTTGTGAGTGAATGAGCACCGCGAATAATCAATTTCTCACGAGGACGGTCTTCATGTGGCCAATTTTTAATACCATTTTTCATATTTTTATCTATAAAATTATAAAATGTATATACATCATATTATTATTTGTATTATATCATATTTATAATTAAATCAACATTTTTTAAAATCATATATATATTAGATACATAATGCTTTAAATGGGCAATTAAGGCAATAATTAGAATTATCACGGGTGGGTATAAATGGTATGTTATCATTGATAATTTCTGCTATTATATCCTTTAAAGCGATCATAGTATGTTCCATTGTCTTTTTATATGGGTATTCTTCCATAACCTTTTCAGAAAATTTAATCAATTCAGTATTACGTAAATTATATAATGCGGCATCAATACAATTTTTAGGATATTCCCTTTGTACAAAATAAATATATAATGGTATCTGGAATGAACGAATATAACTTTTGGCTAAATCTCTATTATATCTATCAACAGTGCTTAACTTATTTGAAGTAACAGGCATTTCAATATTAGTACCAGTTTTATAATCAATTACAAAAACTTTATCGCTTTTCTTATCTATACGATCAACTTTGGCAATAATCTTAATATTTTCTTTGCCTACTTTTATCGTCCCTTGGTAAACTTTCTCCACCCCCAAAACTGCATCTACATCACGTCTCTCTTCGTTTTCAAGAAATTGCCTAAGACGATATTCCATTATCTGTTTTACCATAAACGAATCGGCGCGCATTTTCTTAGCAAAATCGGTATTAAATTTCTCGTTAAATATTTTCAGAAACCTGTCTTTAAATTTTCTATCAATTCTTGGTTTTTTATTAATATATTCTTTAAAAATATTTTCAAGAAACGTATGGATAAAATTACCAATATCCTTGCCCTCCGGTTCATCGAACAGATCTTCTTTCTCTTCTATATGCAGCATATACTGATAATAGAATCTCACAGGACATTTGATATATGTATTTAGGCTTGATGCAGAAAAAACAAACTTATTTTTTATAAAATCAACAATATAAGGCTGTTTATTTATAACTTTTTGTTCAATTTTGATTTTAATATTGTATGAACCTTTATTTATTGGACAAACACCTAGTCTTTTTAGTTTCTTTTCCTTTTGCCAAATTATTTCTTCTATAAAACGACTTCTTTCCTTATCCTTGCCTATGTCATAAATCAAGCATACATTTTCTGAAGCATTTATAAGTCGCATAAAATGATAGCGTTGAATTTCATCTTCTCGTTCAATCATTCTTAAACCCAATGCTATCATAATATCACGAGGGATAAGAGGCGTGATGACATGTACATGTGGGAATATGCCTTCATTTACATCCATAATAATAACATTCTTAAAATTTAAAGAACGTGTCTCAAGCCTTCCGAGTATTTGTAACCCTTTTAAGGGTGTCCCCTTAAATGATATCCTTTTCCCTTCCAAATATTTTTTAAAAAGTTCAAATATCTCTTCCTGGTCAAATGTTTCTTCCTTATAAGTCGCTATAGCAAACTCATCAAGAATCGAAAATATTTGTCTTGTTATGCTAAGATTGAGTGGATAATTTTTTAAGTAACTGGACTTAATAAGCATATCAAGAAATTTTTCCATAGCTTCATTAAAATATATAAATGAATTAATATTCTCCCATATACTAAAGGCAAATGTATGTATTTCTTTGATAATATCTATAAATTCATCGCGACTTGGCACCTCATATCCCATCTGCTTTAGTGTGGATCCAACAATATTAAATAAATCGTGGCATCTCACGATTTTATCTAAAGAGATGAATAGACTTCCACCTAAGTCGGTTGGTTCTATACCCAGGAGCACCTCTTCAACTTTATGAACCGTTACACGTGTAACAGCATTATTTTTAAATATGTATAAATTTTTTATCAACGGATGGCGAATAACCTGTAAATAATCCCTTACATAATAAACACCATGCCTTCGTGTACTTTGGGCCTTAAAAATTAGCTCTAATAATGAATATAAAGAACTCCTCTTTAGCGGATACCCCATAGATACATTGAAATCCTCAACATCTGATGTAATTTCAGATAAAAGAGGAATAATGTTATCTGAATCAGGCAAAACAAGTACCGTTTCCTCGGGTTCTTTTATATTTTGAATCAATTTATGTGCTATACTTGTCTGTGAATGGATATCAAAGCCTGAATAAAACGAAACTTTAGGTTCTTTTTTAACATATAAATCTTTTGTATGAGGTTCAATTTTACATTTAAATACACTTGCCGTATCAGCAAGTATAGGCCATTCATTTTGACTCCCATAAAAAAATAAATACGTTTTACCTTTGTCGTATAATATTTTTAGTATCTTTCTTTCTGTTTGGTGTAAAAAGAAAATATTACAAAATATTAATGCATCAAACTCATCACATTCTATCTCCTTTATAATTCGGGAAGCCTCTAAATAACGGAATCCCCGCGCATACTGTTTATGTTCGCTCATAAATGCATGATAGGCGTTACGAATCGAAATAATATATTCAAGAAGAGCATTAACACTTTCTGGAACATCATATCCAATATCTGCTCCTTCTTGTATAAAACGTGTTGCCTTATCTGAAACTTCATCCATATCCAACTGGTCTATAAACAACATAATTTCACGAGACCACGGCAAAAATTCAGAAAATCTTCTTTCATGAACAAGCATAGGTGCAATTTGTTTTGCAATAGTATAAATAGTATGACACGCATCCATTTCAGATATTTTGCTTATATTCACGTTTTTACGGACTATATAATCAATAAAAGCATCCATACCAAAAAAACGGGGTGATATGTATGCTTTTTTTACCCGTCTTGATAATTCACGCTTAATAAATAGAGAGGGGCGTTCTCCACCAAATATAATGCCGATTTTTGAAAGGTCTTTACCCTTCTTTATAAAATTTGCATCAATAAAATCAGCTACAGTTTTTATTACATCATCTTTAAGATCATATGTAATTATACGATTTCCACTCAAAATGATACCTCCTCGACTCGTCTACTCTCTATGTAAATAAGATATCCTCCTACGATCTTATCCTTATATATATCTTTTATAATTTCCATATACTCAAGCACTTTTTCGCGATAATCTTCCTGCTCCCTGGCACTTTTAAAATCAATAACAAGTACGCTATCTTCTTTTACAATAAGTCTATCCACACGTTTAGCATTTCCAAATATATCAACAAGTTCTTTTTCAGTATATACTGTGCCATTATCTACAAAAAAGAAGTCCTTAATTGCTTTATGTGTAATCAATGTACGTATGTTTTTTTCGACAATGCCTGCTTCTTCAATAATGTCATACTCGGTCCTGGCCCAACCTAAAGCATTCTTAATAATTAATTCAATATCCTCATCTTTGCAATTGCCAATGTATGATAAGATACAATGAAGCATCTTTCCCTTTTTTATATTCTTTCTTCTAATAAGTTCTTTAACTTCAATAAATTCATTAGTAAGTAGTCCAATCCATGATCTATATGGAGTAGGTTCTAATTGAAAAATTTGGTCAACATTTTCACTTGGTTTCTTACTATATACAGAAAATTTTTGTTTTATTCCAGACTCAATGCATTCATTGCTAACAAGATATTTAATGCGGTTATGTTTAATTCCACTCAGGCGTTCGGGAATAAAACCAAATAACTCATATTTCGCCCTGGTCATAGCTACATACAATATATTTAACTCATCGATAAACGCACGAACATACTCATCTTTATATTGTTGTTCAAGCAATTTTGACCAAAGCACATAGCTCTTAATGATGTATTTAATCGTAACTGTATCATTCTTTTCATTCGATACATGAGGCATATACTTATTTAATTTAATTTGCAGAGATAGAAATGGAATAATAACTACTGGAAATTCTAAGCCTTTGGCTTTATGATATGTTAAAATTTTAACCGCATTATGTGTCTCTGATGCATCAACGTATAATCGACGGTCTTCTGGATTGATAGAATTAATAAATTCAAGAAATGCACTTACACTTCTGTGTTCTATTTCCTCTTCTTTAATAAGCTCAATGAAACGCATAAAAAATGCATATTGCATTGGAAAATGCTCAAACACCTGAAATGTTTCATATATTTGGCGCACAAATTCATATAACGGGAAAATTCCTGCCTTTTTAAAAAATTCCTTTTCAATAAACTTCTCCCATATGTCACCAAATTGTGCCCGAAAGGCAGTATAAAAATACTGCCTTCTTTTACCAGAAGCATCTCCTCGTAAAGAGAAAATGAATTTTTCAATCTCCTCCCTGGACAATTCGGTTGCCTTCAAAAATATATCCCCCAAAATAAAAGAAGCAAAAGCACGATTATCTATTGGAGAATCGAGAAATTGAAGGAATGCGATAATTTCATTTATATATCTATTCTCCTTTACCGATAAAGTTTTATCAGAAACAACATTTATGTTATTGCTGAGAAGAAGAGCAGTTAATGTCTCTACCTCCTTGTTCGAACGGGTTAAAATTGCAACATCACCATATGAAAATCCTCTATTTTTAATATCATGAATACAATCAATTATTTTATTGAAAATTTTATCATTGCAATCTTCAGAATCTTCTCCGTCGATATTTTCAATATATACATATCCATTTTCCTTCTCAGTTGGAACATTTTGAATTGAACCGTGAAATATATGTAATATTTCAGCTATATTATCTTCACTTAATGAAAACTCTTCTTTTTCTTTAGAAATTATTTCCTCTATTGTCCGACGCAAGTTTTCTGGAGAAAATATCCTATTATTAAACATAACAATTTCTTTCTCACTGCGATAATTTATGCCTAAATTTGCCTCCTCGGTTTTATAGGGTTGCAAAAACTTAGGCACGGCATCAAATAAACGGGGCTCCCCTCCGCGAAACCTATAAATAGCCTGCTTTTTATCTCCAACGTAAAATAAGCTCCCACCTCTTGCCAGTGCATCCTCTATCAATTGTGATAAATTGTTCCAGTCTAAGATACTAGTATCTTGAAACTCATCTATTAGGTAATGTTTAATATTCGGGGCCACACGGCAGCATATCTCAGGAACATTAATATGGCCATCAGCAATAAGTAAGTGAATGTGCTTATTCAATTCTTCAAGAAATATCAAATCATCCTTCCTGCTCCTCTCATCTAATAACTTATAAACATTATTAAAAATTGAAATATAAGGGTTATATAGGGAGACTGACTCACTTTCACAAAACTCGGTTATAGTTTTTTGTAATCTTCTCCAGAGCTTCTCTACCTCGTGAGGGGTATTATAATTCTTTTTTACAGGGAAATTTTGGCGCAGGAAAGTTTTTTTAAAATCTTTAGATGTGAAACGCTTTTTTTCTATTATCATTTTCAACGTACGCTGAAAACGTTGATCTGTACCTTCAGGAAGTAATTTGTCTATTTTTTTCAGAATTGCACTAATTTCTCCTTTGATTTTCCAAATGTCCTCATCTCGAATATCAGAACCTAATAAATTATAACCATAAATATTATGTACACCATATAATACTTCAATATGATCAAGAATATCATTCTTCGGAATCCATGGTGGATTTTCTTTAATATAAATATAGTGCTGGATAAAATTTTCAAATAATATCATCAATTCTGGGTTTGTTTCAGACTGATCTATAAGTTCATCAAAACTATAAGTCAAATATTCAGAAAAGTTCTCAGCCACTCTAAAACCAGCTGACCTGCCAATTTTAAATATCGAACCTTTTAACATCTCCCTGATAAAACTATGAATAGTTTGAACCTTAAAAAAATCATATTCTCGTACAATATTGTCAATAATATGTTCTGCACTTTTACATATTATATCTTTTTTAAAATTACTATTTTTTTTAAAATCTATTAAACTACCATTATAATCAATATTAAATGCTATAGACTTCAGTGTTTCCAAAATGCGGCTTTTCATTTCAACAGCGGCTTTATTTGTAAATGTGATTGCAATGAGACTATTAAGCGGTATCTCGTCTTTATTCAATGTTGAATTTAAAATAATTTCTATAAATTTTCCTGAAAGGGCACGGGTCTTTCCAGATCCGGCAGAGGCTTCTACTTTCAAAATTTGTGACTGATTTGCTGAAACAGTTTTTTTATTTTTCATACAAATATTTTTTATAAAAATTAAAAATTTTGTTTAAATGAGGGAGCATGGAGTCCTTCGGTAAGTAGCTTCAAATCCTTTGTATGTAATACAAACTAGTATAATTTTTACCGGCAGTCACTAAACAACTTATAAACATTGCCAAATACACACTACACGATCATCCATATTAATTCATAAAAAATACAAAAAGGAAGAAGCGCAATATATAATCTTAATAAGTAGAATTGAAATATATATTAAAGATTTTGTGGGTATTCAAAATAAATAAAATATAACCCCAGACTTAATATTAATGATTAGTTAACTAAATCAACACCTTTTTCTTCTAATTCTTTTATGCCGCCTTCAAAAACAAGCACTTTATAATCACTTTCAAATTCACTAAGCTTTTCTCCGGCCCTGGTGCTTTTAGGGTTTGTAGAACTTTTGTGATAAGTGATCACATTTGATCCTTCAGGTATTTTTTCCAAAACACTATCTTGGGTTATTTTCTGAACAGGAAAATTAATAGAACCTTCAATATGTCCTGAATTAAACTCATCTGACGTACGAGAATCTAATATGACGTAATCATCATCAGATTTTTTGATATCCATAAATTGATCGTAATTTATTATTCTTAAACCATCTTTATTAATCGACGCATCATTGTATACATCATCAAATATATCATCTTGCCCTTGCGCTGACAATATTCCTGAAGTATCTTCGGCTTCAATGACTTCTTCTGTTATTGTTTCTTCTGTTGTTGCTTCTTCTGTTATTGTTTCTTCTGACATAGTCTCTTCAGGAGCTAATTCTTCTATATTAGAATCTTCCGATTCTTCTATTGGGCTTTCTTCTTCAAAAGTACTCCATTCTTCAAAAACACTCTCTTCTTCATTTATCTCAGTAGAAGGTATTGCTTCAGCATAATTCTCCTCCTCAACAACCCTTTCCCCAGTTTGTGCGCAACCCACTGCAATAACTAAAATCAATCCTAAAATAAAAATAAAATCTTTCATCATTCAATCTCCTTCCTTAATTCATTCCTAAAAATAATATTATTTTTTTATTCTATTTTCTTTTATATTTGGCCATTAACTCACCCTGTGCAATTATATGTCCTTCCATTGCTTTTAAAACTTCCTTTTTACTTGCCCCGGGCGAAAGAGCCAACTCATTATCCAATGCATAAATTTTAAAAAAATAACGATGCGTTCCTGACGGTGGACACGGGCCACCATACCCAATTCTTCCGAAATCAGTAATACCATGAATTGCTCCATTGTCTAGATTCTCCTTAGATGGTACACCTTCAGGAAGCGAAGTTACATGTGAAGGTATATTAAAAAGCACCCAATGTACCCATGTACCCATAGGGGCATCAGGGTCGTCTGAAATTAATACAAAAGTCATTGTCCCGCCAGGTACATTTGACCATTTAAGAGGTGGAGATATATCATTACCGTCACAAGTATATTTTGAAGGCATCATCTCACCTTGTTTAAATGACGAACTCGTTATTTCAATACTCATAAATTCACCTCCCCCAGACTGCGCAAATGTAACACTAATAAAATTAAACAAAAAAATTAAAACTACAATAAATAACTTTATTGCTCTTTTCATATTTTTTATGATTATTAAAAGCATGACTTTTTTTGAAGAATTTATATTTTAATGCAAAGATAGAATAGAGTCTATATTTTTATTTATTTAAATTAATTTTGTCAGTTACATAATATGCATTTTTAAAATAAAAATTGCTAATATTTATGTATATCCTTATTTAACAACAAATTACGATACTTTTAAAAATAAAAGGGGGAAAATGCTTATTCCGCATTTTGCCCCTGTGGTGGTAGGGGTGGCCATCCTACCTCCATATTTGTTTTAACCAAATATATTAAAAGAACAAAATTTAAAAAATCTTATTTTTTCTTATTAGCTTTTTCGGGCTTTACTTCAGGTTCAATTTCTTCTTTACCGATACCTCTTAATCTTGCTTTCATTATGTCAACGCCAAAATCTCTAAATTTATCAAACTGCTCAGGCGTTAGTATATTTCTAAGCTTTAATATTGCATCGATACGCAACTTTAACAATTGTCCTTGCAGTTCTGTTAATTCCACTAAAAGTTTATCAATCTTTTCTTTATTTGGAGTAGCTTCTCCAAGTTCATGTTGTAAATCCAACTCTCTTAGACGTACTTCATTTCTAACTTCCATCTTCTTTTTGCGTTCCTCATACTGCTGTTCACGGATCTGTTCCTTTTGCTCTGCACTCAAGCCAAGTTCTTCAATAAGAGGGGGCAAAGCACGTTTTGGCGGTTCTGGAATAGCTTTTTCTTCTTCAGCTGCCAAAACATTCGCTGATAAAAATAATAAAGAAATAAAAACAATTACCAGCACTGTTTGCACTCTTTTAATTTTCACTTGTGCACCTCCTTTTGCTCATTAATACTCCAATAAAAAATGAATTAAAAATGAACACAATAGATACTAATGCGGATTATGTAGTTACTTCGGAGATTTATAAGAAGATTGAGAAGCCTATTGATTTTTTTCTTCC
>Ga0164318_10000712_pt1 | contig 27021 bp, 30 predicted proteins | sample GuaBasSedimGuay9_FD_113734 | JGI IMG/M metagenome (GOLD analysis project Ga0164318, IMG submission 113734) | Subseafloor sediment microbial communities from Guaymas Basin, Gulf of California, Mexico - Guay9, Core 4571-4, 0-3 cm | ecosystem: Environmental > Aquatic > Marine > Hydrothermal vents...
AGGAGTATCTCGTGGGTATAATAGATGCTGATCATCTCAATCAAATTGGCTGCTGGGATGGCGGAAAGGCCATGGGGACAAGGAATCGGAGGATCTTTGAAAAAAGGATAAGGGAGTTTTATGTGAGTCTGGCCGAGGGGCTTGAGTAAAGGCACAAGGCCAAAGGCGCACGGCGCAAGGCAAAAGGTTACAGAATAATGAATGACAAATATCGTATAAGGAAGGATGAACGCTCACGGTGAACAGTGAACGGTGAACGCCTACCAAACTGAACAGACCAGATAGACCAGACAGACTAAATGGACTAAATAAACCAAAAGGACCAGCATGGGAGGTGATGTTATGAAGGAGAGAGTTGAAATAGTTGAGGGTGACATTACAAAACAGCAGGTAGATGCTATCGTAAATGCCGCCAATGAATCTTTGCTGGGAGGCGGCGGAGTAGATGGGGCCATACATCGGGCTGCTGGCCCTGAGCTGCTTGAAGAATGCCGCAAGATTGGGGGTTGTCCAACAGGAGAGGCGCGCGTAACTGGAGGGTACAAGCTACCGGCCAAGTGGGTCATACATACTGTTGGCCCCATTTGGCGAGGTGGAAACAACAGGGAAGATGAGCTCTTGGCGAACTGTTATAAAAATAGTTTGAAGGCGGCTGTAGACATAGGCGCCAAGACTGTTGCGTTTCCTTCCATAAGCACTGGGGCTTACGGGTTTCCCTTGGAGAGAGCGACCAGGATAGCACTCACGGAGACAAAAAGATTCCTGGAAAAGAACCAGGATATTGATAAGGTTATATTTGTCTGCTTTGGCAAACAGGCCTACGAAACTTACAAAAGCATCTTTGATCAGGTATTTTCTTCCTGATCCTTTAGAAAGAGGGTATGGTATTCTTCTTCTGTAAGGTATTTCTTCATTAGTTTGATGAGCATGTTGGCCAAGGCCTCGATATCGGCATCACTCATACGGGCGCGCAATACCCTCATTAACTCATCATCGGCAAATTTCTGCACGTAACAGGTAATGGTATATTCGTCGGTTTGCCTATCGAGGCCAAAGCCCGCAAGCCCTGTGTACTCTTCTACAAAGGTATGATTATGCTTTTTCACGGTAACTCCAGGTTTTCCTGTGGCTATCAAGACCGTGTCAGACCTGACAGCACGTTGAAGCAAGGGAAGACCCAAACGGCTTTTGCCCAAGCACCTACAATCCGCCCCCAGCCTCTGCTATATCCTCCAGTGTGTCAGCGTCAAGGATCTTTATTCGCGACCCGTCTACGTCTATAAGTCCTCGGCGTTTCATCTTGGCCAAGATGCGAGAGAGGGTTTCGGGTATGGTACCAAGGAGACTGGCAAGTTGTGTTTTGGAGATGTCCAATTCCAGGTCCATGGAGGATTCATTTTTCTTGCTGAGATAAAGAAGGTATGCTGCCAGCCTACCTGGCACCTCTTTTAGGGAGAGCTCTTCAATAAGCTGGGTGAACCTCCGCAGACGCATGGAGAGCACCGCTAGCATACCCAGGGCCAGCTCCGGCTCCCTCCGAATGAGGCCTATAAACGCATCTTTTGGGAAAAAGAATATCCGGCTTTCTTCAATGGCTGCTGCGCTTGCGGGAAACTTTTGCCCCGTAAAAACCGGAACCTCTCCAAAGGGTTCTCCAGGACCAAATATGTGCAAAATTTGCTCTCTTCCCTCCCATGAAACCTTATAGATTTTAACCCTCCCGGTGATTATTACGTAAAAGCCTGTGCCATCTTCTCCTTCTGAAAAAACCTCCTGCCCCTTTTTGAAGATCTGATCCACCACGATCATGGAAAGCTCTCCAAGGTGTTTGTGGGACAGATTTTGAAACAGGGGAATAGAAGCTATTTCCTCAATAATCCCCATAAGATTTTCGGGCCCTCACGCTTTTTCTTCTTTGCTGTTGATCATGTGAGCTTTTCGAACAACTTGCCGCTTGTCCGGAAAATTACAGGACAGGTATGGTTCAATGGAATAGAAGATAGTGGTTAACCAATGCACCAACCCTAACATGAACAAGGGCAGCAGGTCAAGCTCTAGCCCCTAAAGTGCTCACGGTGAGCCATTTTATAATACATAAAATACCCAAGGGGAATGATCACAAGGGTTAGTATGGTGGAAACGGTTGCCCCTGTAATCAGGGAGACACCAAGGCCGGCAAAGATGGGGTCGGGGAGCATGAAAAACGCTCCAGTGATGACAGCAACCGTAGTCAATATGACGGGCCTCGTACGGATGGCGCCGGATTCAATGACTGCATCCTTAATGGAGTTGCCTCGATCAAGCCCGAGCTCTATGAAATCGATCAGTAATACGGCATTCCTTACCATTATGCCCGCCAAGGCAATGAACCCAATCATGCTGGTGGCAGTGAAGAATTTTCCAAAGAAGAAATGTCCGGGAATAATTCCAAGCAGGCTCAACGGGATTGGAATCATCATAATAATGGGCGTAGCGAATGATCCAAACCATGCAACAAGAATAAAATACATGATGATCATTGCCCCGAAAAAGGCCAAACCTAGGTCTCTGAACACCTCATATGTTATCTGCCACTCCCCATCCCATTTGATGGATGCTACCTGAGTGGTTTCCGGCTGCCTCGTCCAATACTCCTTTATCCGATAATTCCCGTCAGTGATGGATGCTATTCTTTTCCTCATTTTCAGTATAGCGTAGACGGGGCTTTCCTCTGTACCGGCCACATCGCCTATTACGTATACCACAGGTTTGAGATTCTTGTGGTAAATCGCCTTGTCCTTTGTTTTCCTGCGGATTTGGACAAGCTCACTCAAGGGGACAGGCTTTCCATTCATGGACAATAGGTTGATGTCTTTTAATATATCGAGGGCTGATTTTTGCCTCTCCGGAATTTTTACAATTACGTCTACGTCCTCGCGGTCCTTGCCAGTGTGTAAAATCCCTGCTTTCATTCCATTGACGGCCATATAGAGGGTCTTTGACACCATTTCAGTAGACACACCACTTAGAGCTGCTTTTACCTTGTCCACCCTAAGATCAATCTCCTCCATATCATCTTCCACAAGCCAGTCAACATCTACCACTCCTTCTGTAGTTTCAAAAATTTTCTTTATTTGAGAAGCGACTCGCAATCGTGTTTCTTGGTTCGGTCCGTAGACTTCCGCCACCAAGGTGGACAGAACCGGAGGGCCTGGTGGCACTTCTGCGATTTTTATATTAGCGTTATACCTCTTGCCAATTTCCTGGATTGGTCCGCGGATGATCTTGGCCAGGTCGTGGCTCTTTAGTTTGCGCTTGGATTTGTCGACAAAATTAACCTGTATGTCTGCGACATTGCCTCCCTTTCTAAAAAAGTAATGCCTCACAAGCCCATTAAAGTTAATGGGTGCGGCGATTCCTGCATAGATTTCATAATTCGCAACTTCTGGCACAGTGGCAAGATAGTGGCCTATCTCCACGGCAAGGGCGGTGGTCTTTTCAAGGGGTGTGCCTTCAGGCATGTCGATTATTACTTGAAGTTCATTCTTATTATCAAAGGGCAGCATTTTCATGACTACCAATTTCGTTGGGATAAACATGAATGCAGCCGCGAACAAGACAACCATGACCATGATCAGGAAGACCCGGAGCAGCCTTTTATCCATCAATGGCGTGAGAATGGCCTTGTAAATTTTATCGAGCCTTGTTTTCTTCACCCATTCTTCTTCATCAATGCCCTTTGTTACCTTTTGTTCATGGCCGCGAAGGAGCCTGTAAGCAAGCCAGGGAGTAATGGTGAGCGCAACAAACAGGGAGAACATCATGGCAAGCGATGCACCTATGGGCATTGGTTTCATATAAGGTCCCATCAAGCCCGAAACAAAGGCCATGGGAAAGATGGTCACAATGACCGTTATGGTGGCGAGAATGGTGGGGTTTCCCACCTCTCCCACTGCATACACTGCCCTTGCAAATAGGCTGCCCTTAGGAATCCTGAAGTGGCGGTCTATGTTTTCCACTATTATAATAGCGTCATCCACCACCAGGCCCACAACAAAGATCAACGCAAAGAGAGTAACCCGATTGAGGGTATAGCCGAACATGTAATAAACAAAGAATGTGAGGGCGAATGTCACGGGCAATGCAACAAACACTACTAGGCCGGCCCTCCAACCCATGGCGATGGTCATGACTATCATTACTGCCAGGATGGCACCAAGGAGGTGTTCAATAAGTGTTTTGACCTTGTCGTAAGCCGTCTCTCCGTAGTTTCGGGTAATGGTCACATTCACATCATTTGGTATGATATAGCCCTTAAGAGAGTCCAGCTTCTTGAGTATTCGATCCGCGACTACCACCGAATCACTACCCTTTCTTTTGGCTATTGATATGGTGGCAGTCTGGAAGTTTTGCAGCGTCTTGGCCTTATTAAACCCGATCATATGGTAGTGCTTTGGCACACCAGGGCCGTCATATACCCTGGCCACGTCCCTTAGGTAAATGGGTTTTCCATTGAACACGCCTACAACTAAGCTCTTTACATCTTCTGCAGTTTTGAAGAAACCACCGGCAGATACGTAAAAATCCCTTCCGCCAGAGGTGATCTCACCGGCGTTAAGGGATTTGTTGGACATAGAAAGGGCCCCGAAGATCCTCATGAGGTCAAGGCCGTATCCCTTCAATTTTTCTATGTTGGGTTCGATTCTTATAATCCTCTTATAACCTCCGATCAGAGCCGTCTCGGAAACATCTTCGAGGGTTTTCAGGCTATTTTCCACTTCCCCTGCTATTCTCCTCAGGGCACATGCATCATAGCTTCTGGACCAGAGGGTGATGGCGATTTGCGGAACGCTGTTTATGGACCTGCTTTTTATGATGGGAGGCATTACTCCATGGGGCATGCGATCCATGTTGTAGTCAATCTTGGTTTTCAGCTTGGTGATACTTTTTTCTTCGTCTTCTCCTACCTTAAAGCGCACTGTAACTAGCCCCACGTCGTTCATGGCTGTGCTGTATACATAATCAACCCCTGGTATCTCCCATAGGAGTTTTTCCAGTTGCGAGGTAACAACCTTTTCCACATCGCGGGAATTTGCCCCGGGGTAAGGAACAAGTATGTCAACCATTGGCACGACAATTTGCGGCTCCTCCTCTTTAGCCGTGAACCATACCGAGACAATCCCTATAAAAAGAGCTGCTATGATGAGCAAAGGAGTTACCTTGGAATCGAGGAAGGCCCTTGCCATTGCACCGGCAATGTTGGCCTCTATGGGCTTGCCCTGTTCAGAGTGTTTAGCGCTTCCGCGTTTGTTCCAGTTGTCGCTGGGTCTTTGTTCAGCCATTACTCAGCCCTCGAGTAGATCACCGGTTTTTAACATTTCCGCATGTTCTATCACAATCTTTTCTCCGGGCCTCAACCCGCTCAAAATTTCCAGCTTGTCCCCAAATATCCTTCCTACCTTGACGATCCTCATCTCTGCCTTACCGTCTTTTGCAACGAAGACTACCGGAAGTTGTCCTCTTTCAAGCACCGCTTTTGCCGGAGCGAGCAATATATGTTCCGCCTTCTCAGGCAGGTAGACATTGGCATACATGCCAGGGACTATATCGGAGTCCCCAGACAACTTTATCTTGAAGCTTCTCGTAGCAGGATCAATATTCGGATCAACTTCCAGTATCTTGGCTGTAAAGCGCTTGCCCATGGCCACAACTTCTATTGTTACTTCCTGGCCCAGGCGTGCCCGTCTGATGACACTAGCATTTACATGGGCATGTACAACGTTTTGCAAAGAACCTAACTTCAGCACGGGCTGGCCGGGTGCTGCCAGGTTTCCAATGTCCATTAGCTTTTGTAATACGATTCCATCAAAGGGCGCCCTTAAATTCGTATAACCAAGATATGCTTCCACCTCATCCAGCATCGCCTGTGCCTGTTGCCTCTTTATTTTGACTTGAGTAAGCTTTTCACGGGCCAGTTTCACATTCTGCTCTGCAATCTTTTTTTCCTCTAATGCCGCTTTATATTTTGCTTCAACCTCGTCGAATTCCTGCCTTGTAATGCTCTCGGTCTGAAGCAGGTTCTTGAATCGCGCGTATGTCTTCTGGGCCAGAGTGAATTGCGCGAGGGCTTGCTTGAGCCCAGCCTTTGCCATTTGAAGTCCCAAGGCGGCCTGCTTTTCCCCGTTGAGGGCCTCTCTTACGGCACTCTGAGCGAAATTCTTTTTGGCGATCAGCTCCTTGCTTTTCAGTTTTACAAGCACCGAGCCTTTCTTGAAGGTATCTCCTGGTTGCACTAGGAGTGCTTCGATGTAGCCTACTACTTTGGGTGTGAGAAAGGCGGTGTCGGCGCTTGCCACTGTCCCTGGAAAACTTCTAACAATGGGTACGCTCACCTTTTGCAATTCCTGCGTGGTAACCAGTATCTTTTTTGGCTCTGAGAACTCCGGTGCCTCTTCCTCTGTCTTGCTTGAGCAGGCAAATGTCACCATAACCAAGAAGACAGCAAATATATTTAAGAGCCTCATCTTTCCCTCCTGTATTCGGCGCACATTCACCGACCGCCGTACCTTGGTGTACGTAATGTTAATAGCGCTTGTTCATTTGTAAAGACCGACTATTGATTTGAATTCATTTCCACAAAGCCTTCTTGACTTCCCTATCAACAATGCCAGAAGCAAATGCAAGGCGGATCAATGCCACTCGGTAGTCATGGATGGCACGGAAATAGTTTGTTTTGCTTTGCTGGAGAGCTGTCTCTGCCCCCAGTAATTGTACGACAGTGAAAAGCCCATTTTCATAACGGTTCCTTACTATCCTGAGGGCCTCTGTGGCTTGGGCAATGGCGCTTTTGGCGACGCTTATTTGTTGCCATGCGCTTTGGGCCGAAAAATAGGCGTGTCTGACCTCAACCTCGATGCCAAGCTTCATTTGTTCAATACGTGCGCGAACACTCCTCAAGTTGGCTAATGTTTCGCTGACCCTGGATCGTTTCTGGAATCCATCAAAGATACTGAATTGGACAACTGCGCCTAAGGTATAATTAGTGGCACTGTCGTCCAATTCTTCAGAGTTTATCTCATAATTCCCCGAAAGATATACGCCTGGATAATATGCGAGCTTAGCCTTTTTGACTTCCTTTTTTGCAATTTTTTCTCTGATTCTCATGGCCTCCAGATCAGGCCTTTCTGAAAAGGCCAGGGATATCCAGTGTTCCAAGGGCTCACGAGCTGAACTTCCGGGGGTCAAGGGCGTTGTTAAGTTAAAGGCCACGCCCGTATCTTCACCCATGGATGCCAAAAGCGCGGCGCGCGCTACTTTTATGTCAGCAAGGGTCTGCAGGCGTTGTCTTTCAAGGTCTGCGACCCTGACCTTGGCCCGCAATAGGTCACTTTTTACTGCCAGGCCATTTCGGAACATGTCTTGGATCATGCGAAAATTTGCTCTGGCTGTCTTCAACGCTTCTTCCACTACATGGAGGTACTCATTAGCAAGCAGTAGATCCAGGTAGGCGGATGTGACTTGGGTGATCACCTGCTGGCGTATGCGTTTCAGCCTCATGGCCGACTCTTTTTCGCCAAGTGTTGCCTGCTCTAATCCCACTCTTGTTTGCCCATGATTATATACCGGGTAGATAATTGAAAATGTGGCACCAAAATTGTTAATGGGGTCAGGATCATTTAACCTTTTGGGGTCAAAGTCAGAAAACTCTATGTTTTCCTGGTTTAACTTGGTGCCAAAACTCCACATTGGATTGGTCGTTCTTCTAAAAGAGCCACTGACATCTAAACGGGGGTATAGTCCGGAACGGGCCTGTGCGGTGCGTGCGGCGGATGCGGCCACCCCGAGCCGGCCTGCCTTAATAAGGGGATTCTTTTTTAATGCAGTTTCAATGGCATGGGAAAGGGAAAGAGGGATTGTCTTGCCTGGACCCTGGTGTGTGATCTTTTGAGCGAAAGAAGCGCTACTTAGATAGCCGCCAACCAGAAGAACACTAAGGTTGAACGCAATGAAAAATAACCAGCGGGGATTCTTAACTCTCATGGGAGCCCTCCTTTTTTATGGTCTTTGGCACTATTATTTCAAAGACGAATATAAGGCCTTACTAGAAAAGAACAAATGCAATTTCCCCAAAAAGGGATCGGCCACCCAAGGGGGACCCGAGGTGGCCGATCTGCGTGGTTGGGGGTACTTAGCAAAAGGAGGCGCTGCCAAGTTACTACTTAGCAATAGCAATCGCCGTGCCAAAAGTTCATGCCCCCACATTCTTACTCAAGTTGATACCATATCGTTTCATCCTGTTCCAGATGGTAACCCGCGATACCCCGAGTATCCTCGCCGCCTCAGATTGGTTTCCCTTGGCCTGCTTAAGTGCCTTGATAAGTTCCTGTTTTTTCAGTTTATCCTTGTTTAGACTGAACATCTTGTCGCTTTTCCTTTTAGGTATTTCACCGTTGTAGATATGGGGTGGGAAGTGATAAGGCTGGATCAGGTTTTCCTGGCATGCCACAAATGCATACTCAAAAGCACTCTTTAATTCTCTCACGTTCCCAGGCCAGGGGTAATTGATAAGCAATAACATGGCTTCCTTAGTAATTCCGGTTATTTCTCTTCCTGTCTTTAGCCTTATGTGATTGAAAAAGGCCTCGGCCAGAATGGGGATATCTTCACGCCTTTCCCTCAGCGGTGGGAGATGAATGGGGATCACGTTGATTCTAAAAAAGAGGTCTTGCCTGAAAGCCCCTTTGCTTACAAGATCTTGTAAGTCTCTATTGGTAGCGGTTATAATTCGTACATCTACTGGTATAGGGCGATTGTCTCCCACTCTTTCGATTACCTTTTCCTCTAATACCCTGAGGAGCTTGACTTGGGTCGAAAGGGGTAAGTCGCCGATTTCATCAAGAAAAATGTCTCCACCGCTTGCGGCCTCGAAACGGCCCTGGCGGCTACGGTATGCTCCGGTAAATGCACCCTTTACGTGCCCGAAAAGCTCACTTTCCAGCAGGGATTCGTTCAACGCGGCACAGTTGACCTTTACGTACGGCTTGTCCTTTCTGGGTCCGATCTCGTGTATTGCACGGGCTACAAGCTCCTTGCCTGAACCGCTCTCACCCAGGATGAGCACCGGGGCGTCAGACTGGGCGGCATTTTCAATAAGATCAAACACTTTTCTCATTTGAGCTGAAGCGCCTAATATTCCATGAAACCCGTCCTCGGCCCTCAGTTCTCGCTTGTAGGCCTCTATTTGGAAGTCTTTTACTACCAATTCGGTTATGTCAGTAATGGTTTCAACTGCGCCTATGACCTTTCCATCATTGTCCTTCAGCAAGGCCGCGTTCTTAATTACATGAACGAAAGAACCATCCTTGCGTTGGACAACGCATTTCCTCATGTTTACACTACCAGTCCTGAACAACCGGCACCAGTGATCAGTGGTAGTATCCCTCGCTATTTCGCATAGATCGCAGTTCAAGATGGTACAAGGGCTACCGACCAGCTCGCTGTTATCATAACCAACAATTTTTTCCAGGGCGCTGTTTACCGAGACTATGGTCCCCTTTTTGTCCACAATCATGATGCCGTCCTGGATAGTTTCCACAACTGTTTCCCAATAGGTGTTTAAATTCTGTTTAAACATTTGCTCCTCTCCCGTTAAGATTTAACACAAGTTAAAAATATCATATTAACATGTCAATGGCAACCATGGATTTTCGGGTATCTGCTCTCATTTCTCATGCCCTGTATTTATTGGCCTCTCGTGGCGTTTTAAACAATCACCAGGCAAAAAAACATTGTGGCATGGCAATTGCTGAACAAGGGGGCAGAAAATGTAGTGGTGAGGATTCTTCTTGTTGAAAACAGAACCTGATGAAGTCTTGGACTTGAGAAACTTTTTGGGCCCCGTGGCCTTGTTGAAGGTCACAAACGTTTTCAGAGAACTGTTACCAAACCAGGTCCTGGAAATAGTAGTAGGGGACCTTGATATGAAAAACGATCTCTTTAAGGTGCTCAAGGCATTTTCCTATGAAATCATCGATGTGGACGAACATGAAACATTTTGCAGAATTTGGCTCAAGAAACATGAAAAGAACCCATGAGCCTTGGCGCGAAAACACGAATGGGAACAAGCGGAGATTGCTGGTTGAGATAATGTTGTTTTCCGGCAATCACCGACCATACCAACAAAGGACAGAGTAAGGAGGAGAAAAATGGCGGAATTAGATCTTAGCAACATTGAGGTGGCAAGTACAGTGGACGCTCGAGGGAGCGCATGTCCCGGCCCTCTTCTGGAGGCCAAAAAGGGAATAGGGAAGGTAAAAATTGGTGAAGTTCTTGAAGTTCTGTCGGGCGATCCGGGCACAAGGAACGATATACCGGCCTGGGCTAACAAGGTCGGGCATGAGTTTCTGGGTGTGGTAGAGGCTGACGGATACGACAGACTTTTCGTTCGAAGGAAAAAGTAGGCGGTAAGAAAAATGGGTTCTCAGGGTGAAAACGGAAAGATTTTGGTGCTAGCCACCGAGCACTGTGCATACCCTGGTGCCAATTCGGTGGGCCAGGCCCACAGTACATACCCGGCCAATACCTATATCTTGCGAGTGCCAGCCCCGGTGATGTTCCCAGAAAAGTTTTACCTGGATTGCTTCAGGAAAGGAATCAGCGGGATCATAATAATGTCGTGCGGGGCTGAGTGCCCGTATGAGGGGGCCTATACCGCACTGGCCAAGAGGGTGGACAAGGTCTACGAGATGATGAAGGCCGAGGGGCTGGATATTCGTAGGCTCAGGCTTACGGCAATATGTACGGTTTGCAACCGCGCATTTCTCAAAGAGGTCAATGAGATGAATGAGTTGGTCAAGGAGCTTGGCCCACCCCAATTCAATGCCTAGTCATTGAGGGCCGGCCGGTTCCTTGCTCCTGTGATATGAGGACCTGGCTGGCCCTTCACGTGTACTGGGTAAGATGAGGGCACCGCCAGAAAATCAAATCGTGAGGGTGTCGAGATACTGGAGGAGTGATGAGTAGCAATGAGACGCTAACATTCGATGTGGTAGTAGTAGGAGGAGGTATCGGGGGGCTCCAGGCCGCCTTAGACCTAGCTGACCAAGATTTCAAGGTGGTGATAATAGAAAGGGATGCCTCCATTGGAGGAAAGATGATTCGCCTTTCCAAGGTCTTTCCTACGTTGGACTGTGCCAGTTGTATCACCACACCCAAGATGGCAGCTGCAGCCCATCACGATAATATCACCATATACACTTATTGCGAGCTGAATTCCCTGGATCGCGATGGTGACAATGTTGTGGCATCTATAACTCAGAAGCCAAGATACGTGGATCCTGAAAAGTGCATAGGCTGTAGGCAATGTGAATACAACTGTCCTGTTTTGGTGCCGGATGAAGAGCAGGGAGGCTTTTCCGCTAGAAAAGCCATCTACATCCCATTTTCCAATGCGATTCCCCAGATCGCATTGATGGATGTGGAAAACTGTATCCTCTGTGGAAAGTGTGAAAAGGTTTGCCCTACCAACGCGGTAGACTACTTTCAAGAGCCGAAAAGATTCAAAATAGTTGCCAAGGCCGCAGTTTTGGCAACAGGTTTCGAGCTTACGCCTTTGGAGAATAAGACTCAGTACGGTGAGGGCAAGATACCTAACGTGATTACAGCACTCCAGATGGAAAGATTGCTTGCCCCCCATGGTCCGTATCTGAGGGTGCTGCGGCCGTCAGACGGCAAAGAACCCGATTCCATCGCCTTTATCCAGTGCGCAGGATCGCGGGACAAGAGCATGGGTGTCCCTTACTGCTCCAGGGTTTGTTGTATGTACGCAATAAAGCAGGCGATGCTGCTTTCGGGTGCCTTGCCACTTGCAGACATAACCATCTACTTCATGGACATAAGGGCCTTTGGTAAGGGGTATGAGCAGTTCTATCAGAACGCCATGGCCATGGGTATCCAGTTCGTAAAGGCAAAAGTGGCCAGAATCAATCCAGGGCCGGATGGCAGTGTCACTGTACAATATGAAGACCAATATGGAGATGGTGTGACCACAGCAGACCATGATCTGGTGGTTTTGTCCCTGGGGATGGTGCCGGGATGGGACCCTCAGGGGTATTGTGCTGTCTCAAAGGACACAGATGGTTTTATAAGAACCATCCAGCCGAAGATTTCGCCTACCCTGACGGATATGGAAGGGGTTTTTGTAACAGGTGTGGCGGCAGGGCCAAAGGATATTGTTGACACAATTGCAGAGGCGGGTGCTGCTGCTATGGAGGCCTCCAAATATTTGTTTGCCTTGGAGAGTTCCAAGAAGGCGGCTGCATAAAAGGCAGATCCTCATGGAGGAAGTGGAGACTGGATAATGACTGAGGAAAAGAAAGAGACACAAGGAACACAGGAAGAACCCAAGGTGGGTGTTTATGTTTGCCATTGCGGGGGTAATATCTCAGATCATGTGGACGTGGAAGTTGTCAGGCAAGAGGCTGAGAAGATCCCCGGCGTAGTTGTGGCCAAGAGGAACATGTTCATGTGTTCAGACCCGGGCCAGGATTTAATCGCCGAGGATATAAAAAAAGGGATTGTGAACAGGGTCGTAGTCGCCTCATGCGCCCCTAGCCTTCACGAAACCACGTTCAGAGGAACCCTTGCACGCGCCGGGTTGAATCCATACCTGTACGAACATGCCAACATCCGCGAGCAGGTGAGCTGGGTGCACGACGGTGAGCCGGCCACAAAAAAGGCCATCCGTTTGGTCGCTGCAGCAGTGGGTAAGGCCAAAAACCTGGAACCCTTGGAACCCATAAGGGTCGACGCAAGACGCCATGCCGTGGTGATCGGGGGCGGCATAGCAGGCATGAGGGCTGCGAAAGATCTCTCTGATCGCGGCATTGCAGTGGCAGTGATTGAAAAGTCACCGTTTTTGGGTGGACACACTGCTGAGCTCGACACGGTGGCACCCACGGGAGACAGGGCCGAGGATCTGGTTATGGCACTGGCCTCGGATATCCTCAATGATCCTAATATAAGTGTCCATACGTGCTCCGAGGTTATAGGCTTCGAGGGCTATGTGGGCAATTTTACCGTCCAGGTCAAAACGAGTGCGAATATTTCTGAGGACTCCAAGGAGAAACTCCGGCGCATGGAGGCATCAGGGAGGATGCCCGGGACCTTTGTTCCCTTTGTGGGCGTCTTGCCCCATCCTACCCCGGAAAAGGACGAAGAATTCTCATTAAATACCAGCGTAATAGTTCTTGCAACGGGGTTCAGACCGTATGAGCCGCGGAAAGGCGAATACGGCTATGGGGACCATAAAGAGGTGTTAACGCTCCCCCAATTCATTGAGAAGATGGCCTCGGCAGAGGGATCTGGGGAGGTTTTGAAGATTGATGGCAAGGAAATTCGCAGCATTTCAATGATTCATTGCGTTGGAAGCCGGCAAATACCGGGAATCCATGAGCCGGACGAGGACGGGAACCTTAATGAATACTGCTCCAGGACCTGCTGCTCGGCCACACTGCATGCTGCAAACCTGATCCGAAAGAATTTTCCCAAGACCCGGGTATTCGAGTTCTATCGAGATATCAGGGCGTATGGAAGAGGGCAGGAAGAACTTTACAACGAGGCGGCTGACAACAAGGTGATATTTCTCCGCTTTGAACCGGAGGAACCACCAGAGGTTACCAACGAAGGTGTCCCGAGTGGTTATCCGTTAAAGGTAAAGGTAAAGGATACGCTGACATTTGGTGAAGAGATTGAGGTTCCGTCTGATCTGGTTGTGCTTGCCGTGGGGATGATTCCAAATGATGTGTCGACCCTGGTGGAGATGATGAAGCTTCCTGTTGGAGCCGACAAGTTTCTGCTGGAGGTGCATCCAAAGCTCCGTCCGGTGGAGCTGTCAATAGCAGGAATACTACTGGCTGGTACATGTCAAGCACCTATGGATATCGGGGAGGCCTGCAATGCAGCAGGGGCGGCAGCGGTTAAGGCATCAGCAATGTTGGCCCGTGGCTATGTGGAGCTGGATCCTTTCGTGGCGGAAGTGGATCTCGAAAAATGCAAGGGTACAGGCGCATGTGTGGAGGCGTGCCTGGTCGAGGGTGCTTTGAAGCTGGTTGAAATGGAAATAGATGGTCAGAAGGTCCAGCGGGCACAAGTTGTTCCGGCATTGTGCAAGGGATGCGGTGCCTGTGTGGCAGTGTGCCCTGAAAATGCCATAAATGTGAAGGGCTGGACCCTCAAGCAATATGAGGAAATGGTTGACATGATAGTGCGGGATGAACTTGCTGCGTGAGTAGGAACTTCAAAGGAGTGATGCAAATGGCGCAGGAACAGGATCAAAAGGCACGAAGGGAGGCAATGAAAAAGCTTCGTGCAGAACGTAAGGATAAAATTTCCGCGGCATCGGCCCGAATGAAGGAGCAAAAAAAGGCTATAGAGGCCATCACCAGGGTTCTGAAGGAAGGAGCCAAGACCGTTCCACAAGTATCTGAGGAAACGGGGATCTCCACTTCAGAGGTCTTATGGTACATCGCCGCGTTGAGAAAATATGGACAAGTAACTGAAGGGGAACAGGACGGCAGTTATTTTCTATACGAACTTGTCCAGAAGGCGCAGGGGGCTGAGAGCTCCGAGGCAGAGGAATAAGGAGGTCTAAAAGAATGGCTGTTGTTGATCCGGCGTTTGCTGAAGAACTAGAGCAGTTTGGCGTTGAGACGGCGGTGGATTGCTTTAATTGTGGTACATGTGCCGCCATATGCCCTCTCATATATGAGCATTTTCCACGAAAGATGGTGCGGTACATTCAATTGGGGACAAAGGATCGCATCTTGGAGAATCCCGAGGAGCTGTGGAAGTGTCTGCATTGCGGACTTTGCACCAAGACCTGCCCAAGAGAAGCGGATCCTGGAGAGGTAATCCTGGGCCTGAAACGATATGTAGTTGCCAACTGGAGGAGGTCCTGAAATGTTTAGCCCTAAGGACATAATAGAAGCCCTCGCAGCTAATGTGAGAAAGACGAGAAGCCCCTTTGGTATACCCAAATTCATGGTCAATAAGTGGTGGAAGAAGATGTCTCTTCGATGGGAGGGTGAATATCTACTATTTACTGGCCTAATGTATCAATTCATGCCGTATATTGAAAGGACCACCCATTACCTGGAGGGATTTGAAGATACCAAGATGGCGAGTCTGTTGAGGTTCGGAAAATACCAACCCAGGTGGGTTTCAGGCATTGGTCTGGCTATGATGACACCTGGGGAGGGCAAAAAGAAAAGCGATGAAATACTCCAGACCATTGCTGGGCTCCTAATGAAATCCGGTGTTGATTTTTATTATAAGTCCAAGCTGGATGAATACAGCGGGATCCTTCTCTACGATATGGGGGACCAGGAGAATTTTGAAAAACATGCCCGTTATGTTGCCGAAAAATTGAACCGTGCGGCCGTGAAAAAGATAATAACGGTGGATCCTCATACGACCTATGCCCTCAAGGTACTGTACCCCAAGTATATTGGTGTGAGCTTTGAAGTGAAGACCTATTTTGAAATGCTGGACTTCCGCTCCGGAAACGGCGGGCCCGAACAGGTCACCCTACATGATCCGTGTTTCTATGGGAGATATCTTGAGCTTTCAGATGTGCCCAGAAAAGTGCTCAGGACTCTGGGTGTTGAATGCGTGGAGGTCCGCAACCGCGGCCCCTTTACAAATTGCTGTGGTGGTCCCGCAGAATCGTTGTCCCCCAAGCTTTCAAAGGAGGTCTTGGGCCGGAGAATGGAGGAACTGGAAACAACGGGAAAACCACTAGTAGCCATGTGTCCCATATGCCTCGGCAACCTGAGAAAAGCCAATCCGGAGGTTCAAGATCTTTCCGCGGTTATAGCAAGGCACGTCGGACAGGATTAATGGGGTCGTTGGGTATCCCAGTCATTCAGTGATTCCAGAAGCAGTTAAGGAGAGGAAACAAGTCATGGAAGAAAAGAAGGAGAAGGTGTTTTATATTGCGACCCATGCAGGTGAGGACCCTGAGAGAGCATCAGTACCGTTTACCCTTGGAAAGGCTGCCCTGGCCATGGATATTGAGGCCACGATCTTTCTTCATGGAAGTGGGGTGTGGTTGGCCACCAAGGGATATGCGGAGCACGTGAGAGCCGAGCCCTTTGAACCCATAAATAAGCTTATGGAAGATTTTGTTGAGCTGGGCGGAAAATTGTTGGTGTGCGTTCCCTGTCTTCAGGCAAGGAATATCGATGAATCCGATCTGGTGGAAGGGGCCGAACTTGCGGCTGCTGGGAAGGTTACTGAGGAGATGTTTACAGCTCAAGTTCATCTTGTCTTTTAATTCATTATAGCAGGTGGGCGCCTGTTAGCGCAGGCGATCGACAATTAAAGGTAAAGGAGGGAAAAGAAATTATGGCTGTAGAAAAAGAAGAGAAGGTGGTTTACGTTGCAACCCATGCTGGAGAGGACCCAGAGCGGGCAAGTCTGCCCTTCATTTTGGGCAATGCTGCCCTTGCCATGGATATGAAGGCCGTAGTGGCTCTTCAGGCCAATGGAGTTTATCTGGCAAAAAAGGGGTATGTGGACAACGTGTTTACGCATGCACATCCACCTCTAAAGGAGTTGGTGCAGTCCTTTTTGGAACTGGGCGGGAAGATTTTGGTCTGTGCTCCTTGTATTGAGGAGCGCCAAATTTCAGCAGATGAATTGATAGAGGGAGCGCAGGTAATGGCTGGCGCCACTTTAACAAGTGAGCTCATGTCAGCCAGCATAATGCTTACTTACTGATATGTCGCATTCGGCGGCATTCATGCGGAGAATCTGGGAAAGAATTATCGGAACATCGGGTTCTCCGCATAGACACGCAAAAACAACAGGGGGCTAAAATGGAAAGTGAGATTAGTTCGCCTAAGAGGATCTCAGACCTGGTTGCGCTTAAGCAAGAAGGTGCGCGGATAACGTGTATCCCGATATTCGAGGTCATACCCGTGGACTTTTTGCACAGAGACAATCCCTATCAAGCGCATGTGTTTCTCTGTAGATTCGAGGGCGAGGTCGATGGCCAGAAATATTCATTTAGAAAGTGTTATGCACGTGGTTGCCCGAACAATCTGTGTCCCCATGTTTCCCAGGCCGTCATGATTGCCAATAGGTATTTGCAGAGAGATTACCGCGAGTTGAAGAATGCAGGAATTGAGGTTGAAGAGAAGTTGTTCACCCTTGAAGATATGCTTGTCAAGTTTGAGGGGTACAAAGAGGAACATGATCCTACTTTAACCATTGATGATTATATCAACATGGCAAAGGAAGGTACAGAAGTTGAAGTTTCTATTGAGGTGGAATACGTACCTGCAGTGGAGCATTTTGCCAATTATAAGAACTCTCAGACCTTTCTTACCGTGGATTTCACAGTGGAGGCCCTGGGCAGAAGGCATAATTTCCAGCGCTGTTTCGCGTGCTACCAAACAGACAAGGAAAAGGAAGAAAAGGACCAGCAAGTAAGGGTGGCCAATGCCAGGTTAGAGGAGCTTTACAAAAGATTCGATGATGCTGGCGTCAAGTATGTGAAGAAGTTTTTTTCCTGAAGTTTTTGAGAAGGGAGTTTTTACGGTTGTTTTCCAGCAGCATAACACATATTTAAGGGGTGGGCATATGTATGCACTAATATATGACGAACATGACCCCAATAAGCGGCTAAAGAAGGTGATCTCAGTTCACCGGACCAGAGAGGCGGCGGAAAGGGCGCTTCAAAAGCGCCAGAAAAGTCTAAAGCGCCGGGTTTGGGAGTGTGAGACCCGTATCGTATGGGTGAAAGGAAAGGTCAAGGCAGGTGATTACATTCTGCCGGATTCGTTTTCCACGTGGAGACCCGGGGAGAAAATCCCTGAAGGGGAGCTTTACCCTGACGGTGATTGAGATTTACCGGGCGGCATTGCAAGCTACTGTTTGAAACCTTTAAGACCAATTTCCCTGTTGAATGATACCGCCAACGAACTTGGATTAACTCCAGCTTACCGGGACACTACCTGACAGAAAATGTTCGAAGGAAATTGCGGATTGGGTCACGCACTGTCCATCATTATTTCCTGAGCTACTAGAGAACCCCAGATTCAAAAACTCAAATTAGTCCCATAAGAGGTCTGACCCTGTGGACACGACATTATCATCTGAGCGTTTTGAAGCAGTGCTCCAGAGTCTCAGCGAGGGGGTCATGACAGTTGACTCCAACTGGCGCATAACGTGCTTCAATAACGCGGCGGAAAGGATACTGGGTGTGCCTAGGTCTGAGGCCCTGGGGAAGCATTGCTATGAGGTTTTGAAGGCAAATACTTGCAGGGGTGCGTGCCCGTTGCGGTACACCATTGAAAAAGGGGTACCGGTCATGGAGCTGACAGTATATTTTACCAACAGCCAGGGCATTAAGGTCCCCGTGAGTATATCAACGGCTGTCTTTAGAGACAGGGAAGGAAAGGTCATAGGAGGGGTGGAGACCTTCAGGGATCTTCGGGAGGTGGAGTGGTTTCGAAAGGAGGTGGAGAAGAGCTACACATTTGAGGATATCATTAGCAAGAGCCCGAAGATAAAAAAGATCCTGGATATACTTCCTACAATAGCAGACAGCGATAGCACGGTCTTGATTACAGGGGAAAGCGGGACAGGCAAGGAGCTGTTTGCAAGGGCCATACACAATCTGAGCAGAAGGCGAAACAAGCCCTTTGTGGCTGTGAATTGTGGCGGTTTTCCCGATACACTTATTGAATCAGAACTCTTCGGCTATGAGGCTGGAGCCTTTACCGGGGCAACAAAGGCAAAGCCAGGAAGGTTTGCGCTGGCAAAAGGCGGAACACTTTTTCTTGACGAAATCGGAGACCTCCCTCCCCTTTTGCAGGTAAAATTGCTGCGGGTTCTTCAAGAAAGGACCTATGAGCCCCTCGGCAGCGTAAAAACCGAAAAGGCGGATGTCCGGATAGTCAGTGCAACCCATCACAATCTGGAAGACATGGTAAAAGAAGGTCGGTTCCGGGAAGACCTTTATTTTAGAATCAATGTTATCAAACTTCACATACCACCGCTTCGTGAAAGAAAGGAAGATGTCCCTCTTCTCATCAATTATTTTATCAATCGGTTTTCCACGCTCCAAGGTAAGAGTATCAGCGGGATTTCCTCAGACGCCCTGTCCCTCTTGATGAACTATTCTTACCCAGGGAATGTCAGAGAGCTTGAAAATATTATAGAGCATGGGTGTGTGCTGTGTCCCGGGGGATTGATCAGGTTGGAGCACTTACCCGAGTGGCTTTACCCGGGTCAGGCAAAGGAAAAGATGAGCACAGGTTTGAAGGAAATGGAAAAAGAACTCATCTTGTCCGCCTTGCGAAAACACAATTGGAACAGGCTTGCAGCCGCCAAGGAACTAGGTATCCATAAGACAACGCTGTTCAGGAAGATAAAAAAACTCGATATCAAGGTGCCTGATAGGGACGGTCGCCGCAGGAAATAGGAAATCCCCCCTCACCCAGGTGGTCGTAGTACTGTCTCAAACGGCTCTTTGACCTGGCCTGGCTTGCTTATAGAGTCGGAGCAGAGATTAAAGTAAGGAGGAAAAGATGGCCAAACAAAAGATTCTCGTGCCTTACGATTTGCGGCATTGCGAGAAAAGGGTCTTGGATTTTCTCATCAACAGCTTCAGTTCATCAAGGGATATAGCGCTTACACTTTTTCATTGCTATGCGCCTCTTCCGGAGATTGACACGGACTCCAGTGCCGTTCTGGGCAGGCTGCAGGATACAATGAGATCCCTGAAGGAAGAGCTCAGAAAGAAAGAGTCGGGGTTGAAATGGGCGAGGACATACCTTTTGAAAAGCGGGTTTTCCAATGAGCAGGTTGACTATATTTTCAAGCCCCTGGAAAAGGACATATCATATGAGATAATCGAGGTGGTCCAGAGCAAGGGCTATGATATGATCGTTCTTTGTCGAAGCCCGGGAAGGATTGCGAGACTCCTGGGCCGAAGCGTATCATACAAGCTTCTTTCCACACTCAAGGACGTTGCAGTTTGCATAATTCTATGAGATCGAACTGAAAGGTACTGACCTCGGCCAGGCTGCAAAAATTTCAAGTTCTCGAAAGGAGGCTCCAAATGAGCTCAAAAAGCAGGATAAATTTGGATGTGTTCAAGGTGGTCTGTAGGGCTGTCTCCAGGTCTGACAGTCTCATTACCATGGCCAACCACGTAACACAGCTACTAGTGGCGGCATTGCAGATAAAGGGGTGCACGATTTTTGTGTTAAACCCAGAGACAAAAGAGTTGGAGGTGCTGGCCAGTTTTGGGCTGAGCCACGAATATCTTAATAAGGGGCCGGTAATGGCAGATAAGGGGATTTGTGCCATGCTGGCCGGCAAGGCCATTGTTGTGAGTGACACCACTAAAGACAAGCGGCTGCAATACCCGGAACAGGCCAAGAAGGAAGGAATCAGATCCATTGTTTCCATCTGCATCCCATTTTACAACAAGATAATCGGCGGCTTGAGGCTTTATCATCACAGGAAGTGGGAAATATCTGAAAGGGATTTGGATTACCTTTCTATTTTGGCTGAGCACCTAGGTCTAGCAATGATGTTCGAGCAGACCCTGTCCACAATACGAACCATAAACTCTGCCATTACAGATCTTCCGGAAGAGTTGTTTCCTCTGTTGACCTAGAGGCCTGTGCCCGGCCTTGGTTTTGCATTCGGCAGCTGGTGACCCAAGGCGGGGAAAGAGTAGCAAGAGTAGCGATGCGCGTAGTTGCAGGATTGCTACCCTAGAGGGTCCGCGGGTTTTTTAGATTTTATAACTTACTGAAATAACAATAATAATTTATCTCATAGTTGCCCGCTCCCGTTGGCACACCTTGTGCTATTAGTAAAAGTCAAAGGGGTTAGTACCAAACCCGCAAACAAAAGATACATCAAAAAAGGGAGGTGTTATTATGAAAGAAGACACAAGAGAATGGGCTACCACTGATACTCACAGGCCTGCAAGACCACTAAAGTATTTTGTAGACAAGAATGGCTTTGGCTGGCTGTGCGACAAGGACATTGATCCTACAAAGGATCTTCGTGAGCAAGGCTGCTGGCGTTGCGACGAGATGGCCTTTCCGGATGGTGGCAGGTAATGCAACTGGTATTCGTCCTGGGGTTAGGAGTTGAACCTGGCCCCAGGATGAAATCGCCAAGGAGGCAGAGGCATGGGGTCATTAGATCCAACATGGCGTTACAATGTATCTATTAAAGCCGTGGCAGAGAAATGCGCATACCTGACCAGGAATGGTGAGTACGAAAAGGCGCTGGAGCTGCTGAACGAGGCGCTTTTGATGGGAGAAGCAAATGCCTATCTATACAGATTACGGGCCTTTGTTTATGGGCAGATGCGGGAATATGATCAGGCTGAAAGAGACCTTAGCAAGGCCATAGAATTGGATCATTTCTCTCCTGACTCCTTTTACGAAAGGGGCCAGGTGAGGATGTTCATGGGGCTGATTGAGGAGGCTATAGAAGACTACGGGGAGGCAATCAGGCTGAAACCTGATTTTGCCCGCGCATTTTCTGCAAGGGCTGGGTTGTATACAAGGCGAGGGGAATTTTGGAAGGCCCTCGATGATATCAATGCTGCGCTGGCACTGGACCCTGATAATCCCGACTACCTTCACAATCGAGCTGTTGTTCTTACGGGGCTGAAGCGCTATGGCTCGGCCATTGAGGATTACATGAAGGTAATTCGTCTGAGGCCTAATAGTGCAGGTACGTACAATAACCTCGCCTGGATTTATTCCACTGCTGATAATCCTGCTTATAGGGACTGTCGCAAGGCGATCAAGTACGCTAAAAAGGCCCTTGAAATGGCAAAAAACCCCGCGTGGATGGATACATTGGCTTCAGCCTACGCGGAATGTGGGCAATTTGATCAGGCAGCAAGAATTGAATCAGAGGCATACCGGCTTTCAAACCCTCCGAACCAATTGTTTCGACAGAGGCTGCAAGCTTATCAAAAACATTTAATCAATGCAGGTGAAGTTAACGGCTGAGCCTGCAAAAAGGAAGGGAGGGATGAGCATGTACAAGAAGATACTATTTCCAACGTGTCTTACCGAGTTTTGTGCTCATGTATTCGATTTTGCGCTTAGAACCGCTATCGAGGAAAAGGCGAAGTTGTGGATTTACTATGGCTTAGGACGTGTCCCTTACGGGGAAAGTGAAGTAATGGAAGAGATCAAAAAGGCTGAAAAGCAGGTTGCTGAAGAGTATGCCGAGAAGATGAAGGCAAAGGGCTTCACGGATTACGCCATAAATGTGAGCGATGGAGACGTTGTGAGCGAGATAGTGAAGCTGGCTCGCAATGCAGCGATCGACGTGATCATCATGGGAACCGGTACCAAGCCCCCAATCCCGACCGGTGAGGCGGCAAGGGTGGGGCCCCTGGGAGAGACGACTGCTCAAACATTGCTTTGGGCGCCTTGCCCTGTTTTGGTGGTGCCGCCTGCCCTGGTCCCAGGACTGGCGAGATAGACGGGGAAAACCCACGGAGGAGGTGAAAAACAATGAAGATACTCTGGCCGAATGATCTATCAAAATGTTCAGAGGGTGCCATTCCCTATGTCAAATCCTTCGCCCAGCACTATGACGCCGAGGTGCACGTACTATATGTTATGGAAGACCTGGCGCGGCACGAGTCCTGGTATGGTGACTTTGAGCGCAGTACAATTGAGAAGTTGAGAAAATGGGAAGAGAAGAAGGCTAGGGAAAGGCAAGAGCAGCTATGCCAGAAATACTTCGAGGACTGCAAGAAGTTTGAAAAACACATTCGAGTTGGTGATCCTGCTCAGGAGATATTGAAGTTCATCGAGTCCGAGAAGGTGGATGCTGTTGTAATGTGCAGAAAAGGGGAAGCAGGCATGTTTAAGATGGGAAGTGTGGCAGAGAGAGTAGTGAGAAACGCACCAGTGCCGGTTGTCACTGTTCCCAGCATGAACGGCAGCAAGTAAGTGCGGGCAGCTGGTCTCACATAGGGGGAAAGAGGAGGTGCCTGCCTAGTTATCCTTCCCAGGGGGTCCGAGGGCTTTCTTCTGTTGCAAGTTAGGGCCCTGTTCCGTTACAATACACGTTCAAGAAAAGTATTCAGCTATGGTAGCGACCTCTTTGTTGCGTGAGGTTACCGCCAAGGTAAGAGTTTCTTGCTTTGTGCCGACGCAAGTTTCCACCAGCTGAAAGGGAGTTTATGGACCCTGTCGCCAGACGACTAAAAGAATCCGAACAAAAGATAAGGATACTGTTTGAGATTACACGGGTCGTGTCTTCATTCTTGTATCTCCAGGATGTCCTTGATGCGATCGTTGACCTTTTGATGAACGAGTTTAAGCTAGACGCCTGCTCCATTCGTTTGCTGGACGGAGACGGCACCCTCAGAATTAAGAGCCATAGGGGCTTGAGCCAAGCCTTCATAGAGCACGCAACCAGAAAGCCAACTATAGACTGCTATTCAGGGGAATGTTTTCTGACTGGAAAGATATTGATAATTAACGATGCAGATCAGGTAGACAAACCAATCTCCACAAACCGGATTGTTTGCGAAAACATTAGATCATTTGCAGTCGCTCCAATACGTGTAGAAGGGGAAACTATAGGAGTCCTAGTTACATCCTCAAAGAAAAAGAACTACTTCCATGAAAGATTTAACGATGTAATCTACATCGTTGCCAATCAAATCGGCATGGCAATCCGCCTTTCACAGTTGTATGAGGAGATATCCAATTTAAATAAAGAACTGGAAGAAAAGGTCAGGGAAAGAACAGCCGAACTGGAGAGAAAGACCAGGCAATTGATTGAGGCTGAAAAACTGGCCGCCCTTGGAAAGATGTCCCAGAGAGTGGCGCACGAGCTAAGGAATTCCCTGACCGTAATCGGGGGGTTCGCGCGAAGGCTTAATGAAAAGACCGATAGCAAAGACCCAGCAAAGGAGTATCTCCAAATCATTGTTGATGAGGTGAAGGCTCTGGAGGAAAAGGTCTCTGAAATTATAAAAGTGGGGGTTCCAGCCGAGGAGGCCGTGTAGTGCCGTGTCGGAAATCGCGAGAGGTCTGTTATGGGCCAGCAGCAACAACCTAGGGGCAGAGCGCTAAAGAAAAAGTTGCGAGAGCTGTTACAGTATGGAAGTTTTGAGGAAACAATAGGTGAAATTCTTTCTTATCCTTTGCGCCTGGCAATTAACCCGCTTTTCGGATTTCTGCTCAGCACTGATTCCTTGCTAAGGTGGAGAGCGATACGGGCCATGGCTAGGGTTGTGGATCGGATCGCCCAAGAAGAGATGGAATCAGCAAGGATTATTATAAGGCGCCTCATGTGGCAGCTTAACGATGAGTCGGGTGGAATCGGGTGGGGGTGCCCTGAGGCAATAGGGGAAATCTTGGCAGTCAATAGAAACCTGGCAGAAGAGTTTGCATCTTTGCTTATTTCCTATATACGGGAGGACGGCAACTTCCTTGAGCATGAACCCCTCCAGGCGGGAGCCGTGTGGGCGGCGGGGCGGCTGGCCCAGGCGTGGCCTGACCTAGCAAAGGATGCGGAGTCGCACCTGTTGGCTTTCTTGAATTCTCCCGTGCCTGAAATAAGGGCCAATACTGTTTGGGCCCTGGGATATGTGGGTACCGAAGATTTAAAAGACCAGCTCTTGCCTTTTACCCGAGACAGCAGCATAGTAGAGTTATACCGGGATGACCAAATTAGGCCAACAAGCGTTGGTCAGCTTGCTAGAGAGGCCCTGGTCCGCATTTGTAGTCCCAGGGCCCCTTATAACGAGATTGGTGGAGGTCAGCAGAAGGGCAAAATAATCCCTTAGAGGCTTTTGTTAAGCCGCGGGAACAGATTCCCTTGCATGGGATAATTCCTCTGCCCCATGGACTTCAGGTGCAGAATCACCCTCTTTTGCCAAGTATTCTTCCTCCCATATACGATCTGCTAGACGTGCCCATCTTTCTGCATAGGCATCCATCTGGTCTTTCTTGACTGTATAGATTTCCTCTGCCCCTGGATGGGTAAATCTAGCCTGACAGACCTGGATCACCTCCCGCATGACGTGAGGGTTGTCTATAATCATACACGGTCGCAAATGATTCGGATTATGTGGTTGCCGTGAGCGTATATGACGAAATAGATGACTATTAAGTGCTTCCTTCAAGGATTTCTCATGGATGTTGTCAACCGCGATATGGGTGTAAACGCAAGGTTCAACATCCCCTTTTGCATTAACATGAAAATAGCGCCTGCCGCCCGCAATACACCCTTCCACGTAAGGTCCATCGTTCCAGAAGTCCAGCACAAACATGGGCCTTGTGTTCCGAATCATGTTTACCTGCCTTCTAAGGTGGTCCCTTTGTTTAGGCGTGACCATCAGCGAAAAATCAGCTTTTCCGTTTACTGGTATATATAGGAAGTACATCTGCGCAAAGGAGCCCAGGGAAATCATCTTGTCTATAAACTTAAGGGACGAAACGGTGTAGACGTTATGTCTGGTTACTGTTGCAGAGGTGCCTATGATCACCCTGGCGTCATTAAGGTACTCAAAGGCCTTCATGATGCGCTTGTAAACACCCTTGCCCCTCCAGGCATCTGTTTCTTTTTCACCTCCCTCAATGCTGATAACCACGGCGGTGTTTCCCACCTCCGCAAATCGCTGGGCCTTTTCTCGGGTCATCAGTGTCCCATTCGTGTAGACCTGGAAAAAGATGTTCGGATGCCTTTCCAGTAGCGTAAAGAGATGGGGATAAACAAGGGGTTCGCCGCCGAGAATAGTAACGAAATGTATTCCGAGTTCATCGCACTCGTTTAACAACCGATCGGCGACCTCCAGAGAAAGCTGGGGCCTCATACCATAACCCAGGGTATAACATCCCTTGCATCTGAGATTGCAATGCAGCGTTGGACTGAGGATCATGATGAAAGGCGGACGGAAACCCAACTCCTTCTCCCATTTGTCCCGAAGCTTTCCGCCTTCAAACCATGCTCCGTTGAAAAGGGTCTCAAACAATCTCACGCGTCTTTCAGCAGGGAGGTATTCGAGGACCCTGTGAAACAGGGCCTTGGCAGGGTGGCCTGGGGTTTGTAGGAGTCTACGCACCTTGCGAATTCCATTCAGCACCTCTGGATCACTGCTCAACCACTCAGCAAGGTATGTAAGGCGAATGAGGTTTTCGTCTGAGATTTTGGGGAGTAGGCGGATAATGCCCCGGGCAGCCTGCTGTGTACTGTGTTCCTTTAAACTTTTGCCCATGGTCTGACCTCCTTTCCTCCTTTAGGGGTGCAACAGAGGAAATCAATTGGACAACAATTCCTCCAGAATTTCCTTGGCATCACCCCTTTTGTTATCCTCCACGACAACACCCTTGCTCATCAGCCATTCTTTGTAAACCCGGCCTATGCCGCCGCAGATTACCTTTTCGACCCCCAAGTCCACCAACCGGCGCGCAATGTCAAAGGGTGTGTCACCCCCCACGTTCCACTTTGCCTCTTGTTCTATTGATGCATTTTTTATCTCCACCAGGAGTACCTCTGAAGAGGCTCCGAAATGGGGGGCAACCCTATTCTTGAACAATGGAATTGCGATCTTCATTTATCGCCTCCATATGCTCCGGTGTTCTTAGAAGCAAATGTTGTGCCGTATGAGGGAAAGGGGGATGGCCAAATAAACCGTGCTAATTCAATGGGTTATCACTAAAGGGGCGTGATGAAAAAGAAGGTCTGGGGCTTGAAATAGTTTCAAAGTGAAACTGTTTCAAAGAAACGTTTCATGTTTGGCTTGTTTAATCCAGGCCGTATTTCTTGATTTTACGCCATAGGGTGGTCCTGCTTATGCCGAGTTCCCTGGCCGTAGCTATCCTATTGCCCTTGTGCTTTTCAAGGGCTTTTTGAATCTTGCTTGCCTCTTCTATTGCCAATGAACCCTTGGGGGCTTGGGTGACCGGATGCGTGCTGGCCCATTCTCTCACATCAGATGGGAGATGTTCCATCTGTATCACCGGG
>Ga0164318_10000713_pt1 | contig 26980 bp, 24 predicted proteins | sample GuaBasSedimGuay9_FD_113734 | JGI IMG/M metagenome (GOLD analysis project Ga0164318, IMG submission 113734) | Subseafloor sediment microbial communities from Guaymas Basin, Gulf of California, Mexico - Guay9, Core 4571-4, 0-3 cm | ecosystem: Environmental > Aquatic > Marine > Hydrothermal vents...
GTTAAAACCTAAGGAAGAGAAAAAGGAGGAGGTAAAAGAAAAACCTGCGGAGGAAGTAAAAGCTGAGGCCAAACCCAGCCCAGAGGAAGAGGCCAAGGCGAAAGCTGAAGCTGAAGCAAAAGCAAAGGCAGAAGCTGAGGCCAGGGCAAAGGCTGAGGCTGAGGCAAAGGCCAAGGCTGAGGAAGAGGCGAGAAAGAAAGCAGAGGAAGAAGCCAAAGCCAAAGCAGAAGCTGAAGCCAGGGCAAAGGCTGAGGCTGAGGCAAAGGAAATGGCGGATCTCGAAGAGCTCCGTAGAAAGAGAGCTGAGGCTCAAAAGAAAATGAAGCCCAAAGAAGAAGCAAAGGCGTCTGTGAAGGAGGCAGCTGTGGAGGCGAAGAAAGAAGTAAAAAAGGAAAAACCAGCAGAGAAAAAGGCAGCGAGCGCTGATGAATTGCGCCTGGCAAGGATTGCTACCGTAGAGAAGCTTATTGGGTACTTGGACCATATTCACAGAAGGGCCTAGAAGGCCGGTTCCGATGGTATTGGATCATTAATAACCTCTTAAGAAGGGAGGAGAATTTTTATGTCAAAATTAGTCGCATTTGCAGCAATTCAAGGAGCCTATAACATAGTATCTAAGGCGGAAGGGAAGTATAAGAGGGCATTGGAGACATACGGCGGTAGCCAGAAACTGGAATTTCCAAATACGGCTTACTATTTGCCCATCATTTATTCTTTAACTGGAATTAAAGTGACGGACCTTGATTCGGCCAAGAAGCCGTTGGAGTTGGCTAGAAAGTTGCTTCCACCCCACGTTAAGAAGGACTGCCACGTACCCTATTTGGGGCCACTTCTGGATGCTGGCATGGCAGCACTTTTTGCAGAGGAAATAGTGGAAGCCATTCGGTACGTGGAAGATCCGGATTTCTATCAACCCACAGTTGAGGACCCTGACGTGGAAAATGGAAAGATTTGGCTAGGGGCGGCTGATGACACGATCATGAGAAAGCGCGGTGTGGAATTTGTGGATGGTACCGCTCCAGGATTTGCAGCGATTGTCGGAGCTGCTCCAGATCCGGAGACCGCTAAAAAGATTGCCGAGGAGTATCAAATAAAAAGTATTTACGTTTTCATGGCAGCTAACCAAAATGGGACCACATTTGCAGAGCAGCTCATTGAAGCAGGGGTTCAGATTGGATGGAACACGCGGCTGGTGCCTTTCGGTCCAGATATATCTGCGGCGGTGTTTGCCCTGGGGTTCGCAAATCGGGCGGGAATGTCTTTCGGTGGAGTTCAGCCTGGGGATTACAAGAAACAATTAGCCTACCAGAAAAATCGTATATTTGCATTTATAAATGCCCTGGGTGAAGTTAATGCCGAATGGGCGGCAAACGCTGCAGGGGCTGTCAATTGGGGATTCCCTACAATAGCGGATACTGATATTCCGGAGATTCTTCCAACCGGTGTCTGTACTTATGAGCACGTTGTTGCTAATGTGCCCCACGACCAGATCGTGTCAAAGTCTATTGAGATCCGCGGTCTTAAGGTCACCGTGGCCAAAGTAGATATCCCCTTGGCTTATGGCCCGGCCTTCGAAGGAGAAAGAGTCAGGAAGGATGATCTGTACCTTGAGATGGGCGGGGGTAAGACACAGTGCACGGAACTGTGTAAGATGGCTGAAATGAACGAGATTGAGGACGGAAAGATAGAGATCATTGGTCCGGATGTAAATGACGTTAAGGAAGGAGATAAGCTTCCCCTTGGAATCTATGTACAGGTCGCCGGTAGGAAGATGCAGCCAGATTTTGAGCCCATTCTCGAGAGGCAGATTCACCATTTGATAAATTATGCTCAGGGCATCATGCATATAGGACAAAGGGATATTTCGTGGATAAGGGTCAGCAAGTCCGCTATAGAGAAAGGTTTCACATTGAAAGACATAGGCGTGATCTTACATGCGAAGTTCCATCAGGACTTCTCCAACATCTTGGACAAGGTCCAGGTAACCTTGTATACGAAGAAAGAGGATGTAGATGAGCTGACCAAACGCGCGAGGGAAGAGTACAGAATGCGGGATGAGCGCGTTGAGCAGATGACTGACGAAACTACGGAAATCTTTTATTCTTGCACCCTTTGCCAATCCTTTGCCCCTACCCATGTTTGCGTTGTAAGTCCTGAACGGACCGGGTTGTGTGGTGCCTACAACTGGATGGATTGCAAGGCCTCCTATGAGATTAATCCCACAGGCCCCAATCAGCCGGTACCTAAAGGCGAGATCATTGATGAGAAACTGGGGCAGTGGAAGGGTGTGAACGAATTTGTTTATAAGGCCTCTCGTCAGGCCATAGACCATTACAACTTCTATAGTGTGGTCCACGATCCCATGACTACCTGTGGTTGTTGCGAATGTATCTGTGTGGTATTGCCCGGCTGCAATGGAGTAATGACTGTTCATCGAGACTATTACGGAGAAACACCTTGTGGAATGAAATTCAGTACTCTTGCTGGAATGATTGGTGGAGGGCAGTCCACCCCTGGGTTTGTGGGCCACTCCAAGTTTAATATCACCCAGCGCAAGTTTATAAAAGGCGACGGTGGACTTCTTCGCATGGTCTGGATGCCTAAGTCTCTCAAGGAAGAGATCCGCGAAAGACTTATTAAGAGGGGCGAAGAGCTGGGGGTCCCTGATCTCATTGATCGGATTGCCGACGAGACAGTGGGTACTACCGAGGAAGAGATTCTGCCCTTCCTTAAGGAAAAGGATCACCCTGCATTGAAGATGGAACCAATTGTGGGGTAGTCGCGAGATAGCAGGTTGGAGGTAAATTTAAGGAAGTAAGTAAGATCGCAAGCTTGTTAACTACTAGGTAATGAAAGACATGAGGAGTGCGATATGGGACTAACAGGAATTCAGATCTTTAAGTTGCTGCCAAAGACGAATTGTGGCGAGTGTGGTGTGCCAACTTGCCTTGCCTTTGCTATGAACCTCGCCTCTGGAAAGGCTGAGCTGGACGCGTGTCCGTACGTCTCTGATGAGGCAAGGGAAAAGCTGGCTGAGGCATCAGCCCCTCCCATCAGGCCGGTAGCCATCGGTGCTGGGCCGAGGGCATTTAAGGTTGGCGGAGAACTGGTTCTGTTCCGACATGAGAAGACATTCTACAATCCCACAGCCCTGGGTGTGCTTGTTCCATCGGACATTTCGGCAGATGAGCTGGATACTAAACTGAAGATTTGGAATGCTTACCAGTTTGAGCGTGTTGGGCTGAACCTTAGGCCTGAGTTGGTTGCATTGAAAGATGTCAACGGCGGCGCAGGTGTGTTCGTTGCAGCCGCCAAGAAGGTTGCTGAGGAAAGCGAATTCGGGCTGGTGTTGATGAGTGAAAAGCCCGCTGTCCTTAAGGAGGCGGCAGAGGCAATAGCTTTCAAGCGGCCTTTGCTATATGCTGCTACAGGGGATAACGTGGATGATATGGGTAACTTGGCCAAGGATACCGGGCTTCCCCTTGCTGTTAAGGGTAAGGACATGGATGACCTGATCGCGCTGAGCGATAAACTGACTGGTATGGGCTTGAAGGACTTGGTCCTTGACTCAGGCTCAAGGGAATTAAAAAAGGTGTTCGAGGATCAGGTTGCCATAAGAAGGGCTCCCCTTAAAGAGGGAAATCGCTCGCTGGGCTTTCCCACCATAACATTTCCGTGCGAAATGGCTAGTAATCTGGATGTTGAAACCATGATTGCTTCAATGCTCATCGCAAAGTACGGGTCCATTGCAATCCTTTCGGATTTCAAGGGTGAAAGCCTGTTCCCATTATTGGTAGAGCGCCTGAACATCTTCACAGACCCGCAGAGGCCGATGACGGTTACAGAAGGAATTTATGAGATCGGGACTCCGGATGAGAATTCGCCGGTTCTGGTAACTACCAACTTCTCCCTTACGTACTTCATAGTGAGCGGCGAAATCGAGGGGAGCAGGGTTCCCAGCTGGCTTTTGATCATGGATACAGAAGGCCTCTCAGTAATGACGGCCTGGGCGGCTGGTAAATTTGTTGGGGATGCAGTGGGAATGTTCGTAAAGAAATGTGGAATTGCGGACAAGATCGCCCATAGGAAAATAATTATCCCCGGTTATGCTGCGGCTATTACTGGTGATATGGAAGAGGAACTGCCAGATTGGGAAATTATTGTGGGGCCTAGGGATGCATCCTTGATTCCCAAGTTTCTCAGAGAGATGGTAGGCTAAAGCCCGCAGAAACATTGGGCTTGAAAACTTAGCAAAGGGAGTGGAGTTATGTTGCTGATCGGAGAGAATTTGAATGTGATCAACCGGGTCATTGGAAAGGCCTTCAAAGAAAGGGATCCGGGGCCGATTGTGGAAGAGGCCAAGAGGCAAAAGGAAAAAGGCATGGATTGGATAGACGTGAATCTAGGTCCTGCGCGCAAGGGTGGCCCAGAACTGATGGAGTGGGTTGTGAAGACGATCCAAGATGAAATAGGCGATACCCCGCCGCTGTGCCTGGATACGTCCAATATTGAAGCCATGGAGGCAGGACTGGCTGTGCATAAAGGCAGGGCAATTATCAACTCTATTATGTGCCGCCCGGAGCGCTACGAGAAGATGATCCCTCTGGCGGTCAAATATAACGCCCAGTTTATTGCTCTGATGTGGGGGCCCGAAGGTCTGCCTAGGGATGAGCATGAACGTGCAGCCCTTGCTGTGGAGTTGATTTACGCTGCCAATGAGGCTGGCGTGCCCAACGAGGATATCTTCGTAGACGGGGTGGTGACTCCTGTCAACATCCAGCAACCACAGCTCATGAGCCTACTTGCGTTTCAGGAGATGCTTCAAGACATCGCCCCAGGTGTAAAATCAACATGCGGATTGTCCAACTGCTCGAATGGGTCGCCAGACCATCTGAGGCCTATTCTTAACCGGACCTACATGGTAATGCTTGAACGCAAGGGCATGTATTCTTGTATAGTGGATGCGTACGACGACGAGCTTCACGCCATTGCAAGGGGCCAGAGACCAGAGATTGTGGAAGTAATTCATAAGGTTATGGATGGCGAAGATATTGACATGGACTCTCTTTCTAAGGAGCTTCAGGACTACGTAAAAACGGCTAGGGTCCTTTTAGGCCACACTTTGTACTCAGATTCCTGGTTAGAGCTTTAGGCTGCTAGGCTCGGTAAAGAGTCTTACAGGCGGGGTGAAGAAATGTGGAGCCTCCCTTGCAGGTGGTTGTGGGGAGGCTCTTCTCCTTAGAAACATGGGCAAAAGGGAGGAGGTAGCAATGAAAAACGGTAGGATAGCGATCCCTTCAATGGCACCCGGAGGCCTCGATGCAAAACGGTCGGGGCACTTCGGCCACTGTGACTATTTTACACTCGTGGATGTAGAAAACGGAGAGATAACCAATGTAACCATTGTGCCGAATCAGGCACATGTTCAGGGTGGCTGCATGGTTCCTGTAAATTTGCTCGCGCAGCATAATGTGGATGCCCTTGTAGTGGCGGGAATGGGAATGAGGCCCTTGCTAGGGTTTCAGCAGGTTGGAATCAAGGTATACTACGATGGTGAGAGGCCCGAGATTAGGCCCGTTGTTGAAGATCTTATTGCCGGCAAGTTGCCCCTCATGGGAGAGGATCAGGTCTGTGGAGGAGGAATGCAGCACTAGGAGGTACTGAAAGGGGGCTCTAGCAACGATGACAGACGATATTTATGAAATGCTGTCCAAATCCGGATATTCTGACAAGGCCATTGAATATTTTAAGAGTCGCGAGAGTATAGGGGAGCTGCCAGAGGCCGATCAGGTCACGGACCTCACAGGGCCGTGCGGAGATAACATGAAGATCTATTTGAAATTTGATGGGGATAAGATAGACGACGCTAAGATCCAAGTCTTAGGGTGCCCCGGGGCCATCGCATCAGGCTGTGCAATAGCTACATTGGCTAAAGGTAAGAGCTTGGAGGAGGCACGGAAAATCGACCTGGACGCCTTGTATAAGGAGTTGGAGAAGCTCCCGGATAAGAAGATACATTGTGCACGGTTGGCTGTAAAAACCCTCCAAAAGGCACTGGAGCAATACAGTGAAAAAGCAACTGAACAGAGAAAGAAACACATGACTGGAGGTACCTGATGAAAGTAGCAATAACAACCTCCGGGACGACCCTCGAATCAGAGGTGGATCCTAGATTTGGCCGCGCTCCCTATATTCTTATTGTTGATACCGAGTCTTTGGGGTATGAGGTAATCGACAACAGGGAAAACGCCGAGTCCTTGAAAGGGGCAGGGATACAGGCTGCCAGCAGTGTTAGCGAAAAAGGGGCGGAGGTTTTGCTGACAGGTCATTGTGGCCCAAATGCCTTTAAGACGCTTAAGGCGGCTGGGATCAAGGTTGTCAATGGCGCCACTGGGACGGTCAAAGAGGCCATAAAAAATTACTTAGAAGGAAAACTAGTGGAAACTGAACAGCCTGATGTAGAGGGTGGGTGGTGAAGAGACAAAGCTAGGCATTCCAATAGGCTCACTGGTAATAGAGGCCTTCCGTTACCTGCGGAAGGCCTTTTTCGTTGTATTGAGCGCGTTATCTCCGGACAAAAAAAAGTTGACCATACTCCGAAGTGTTGAGTATAAGAAATAGCGCTGGTCCTTGAAAGGTTGAAGGGAAAAAGCCATTTCATGGCCTTTGGCAGAGAAATAGAAAAAGGATGGTTTGAACCGAGACCTGCTCAACGTGAGATTCGAAGGGAGGTGAAAAAGCCGGGAAAATAGGAAGTTGGATGGGACTCCTCGGGTCCCGGGATTTATAAACAATAAGAACCAATAGGAGGGAAGTATGAAGAAGCTTATTGCCGTAGCTATAATGCTGCTTTTTGGGCTGGTTGCTGGGGGCATGATGGTACCAGCCACTACGCAGGCCAAAACAATCTTTGTTACGATTGGAACAGGGGGTATTACCGGTGTTTACTATCCTACGGGTGGCGCTATTGCAAAAATGGTAAACAAGAAGAGGAAGATTTATCATATCCGCGCCACTGTGGAATCCACCGGTGGCTCAGTATTTAACATTAATGCGGTGCTGTCAGGAGATTTAACCTTCGGAATCTGCCAATCAGACCGACAATACCAGGCTTGGCATGGTCTTGCCGAGTGGAAAGACAAGGGCCCACAGAAAGAATTAAGGTCAGTATTCAGTATTCACCCTGAATCGGTTACGCTTGTTGCAGCAGACGATGCAGGTATAAAGACGATTCAGGACCTGAGGGGCAAGCGCGTAAATATAGGTAATCCCGGCTCCGGACAGCGCCAGAATTCAATAGACGCCCTTGCAAATGCTGGCATTGATTACAAGAAAGATATAATTGCTGAAAGTGCAAAGGCTGCTGAAGCTCCTGGACTATTGCAGGATGGCAGAATTGATGCATTTTTCTACACTGTGGGCCATCCCAGCGGGGCAATAAAGGAGGCCACCGCAGGGAAGAGAAAGGTTCATTTTGTACCAATTACCGGCCTTGACAAGCTACTTGCCAAATATCCTTACTACGCAAAAGCGTACATTCCCATAAAGTTCTATCCCTCTGCCACCAACAAGGAAGACGTTCCCACCTTTGGTGTCAAGGCCACCTTTGTGACCTCGGCCAAAACACCTGACAACATCGTGTACGCTATTGTTAAAGAAGTGTTTGATAACTTTGAGACTTTTAAGAAACTTCACCCCGCTTACTCTGTTCTGACAAAACAAAATATGCTTGAGGGGTTGACTGCCCCCCTGCATCCCGGTGCACTGAAATACTTCAAAGAGGTAGGGTTGATCAAGTAGCGTTTTTTGGAGTGGGCACTCGGGGCAAATTTTCCCCCTGGGTGCCCCTTTTCAATCGCCAGGAAGATAGCATTTAGGGTAGGCTTGTGGACCTAGGCGTTGGGGCTCGGGGATTCCTCAAGGTTGCACTGTTTTTTGTCATCGGCTTTCGCTTTCTGCATTGCCCATCAGATTAGTTCAACCAAATCTGTTCAAGTAGTCTTTCAGGCCACCAAAACACCCTGGCGTCAACTTTTGGGAACCTCAGAGTTAAGTCTTCGGGGGGCCGGTAAATGAGTACAGAGAAATTGGAAGAAGAGCCCATTGACGAGGGACTGGAGAAGGCCAGGCGCCTTGCGGAAGAGGAGGCGGGCATATCGCGGAAGCCGGTGGGGCCTTCGCGCTATGTCATACCCGCGATCGGTGTAACATGGTGTCTTTTTCAGCTGTCCATTGCTAGTTGGTTGATTATCGATACCGTGCTGATAAGGGCTATCCACCTTGGCTTTGCCTTTTTGATTGTTTTTCTGAATTACCCCCTGTTCAAGAAAAGGCGGTGGGGTCTGGAGTTTTTATCCGCTAAGAACAGGATCCCGATACCTGATTATTTTGTCGCTGGCATTGCTTGCCTGTCGGCAGTGTATATAGCCATAGATTACGCAGGCATAAGCGCAAGATACGGGGCCCCTATCACACGGGACATAGTCATTGGTTTGGCACTATTGATACTTCTGCTTGAGGGCTCTAGAAGGGTGATAGGCCCCGCACTGTCAGTGATTGCAATATTTTTCTGCCTTTATGCCTTTCTAGGCCCTTACATGCCTGATGTCTTGGCGTTTAAGGGGGTGTCCCTAAATAGGTTCGTGGGGCAGATGAGCATGTCTACCGAAGGGATCTACGGGATTCCTCTTGACGTTTCAGCAACGGTAGTTTTTCTGTTTGTTCTTTTTGGTTCCATGTTAGAGCGGGCCGGGGCAGGAGAATATTTTATAAACCTTGCCTTAAGCCTCCTGGGTGGATTCAAGGGGGGGCCCGCAAAGGCCGCGGTTTTGGGCAGTGGGCTCACGGGGCTGGTAAATGGCTCTAGCATTGCAAACATCGTTACCACTGGCACTTTTACCATCCCTTTGATGAAGCGGGTGGGATACCCTCCCAAAAAGGCCGCCGCGGTGGAAGTTGCAGCTAGTACCGATGGTCAGATAGCACCTCCCATAATGGGCGCAGCTGCATTCATTATTGCAGAGTATGTCAACGTGCCATACATTGAAGTTATCAAGGCGGCTGCTGTACCCGCCTTTGCTTCTTATGCTGCGCTTCTATATATCACCCACATCGAAGCCTCAAAACTGGGGCTTAAGGGTATCCCCCGGAGCGAGCTGCCCCCATTTTTTAGAACTTTCCTAAGCGGTCTCCATTATCTCATACCCCTGTTCGGGTTATTATACGAGCTGATAATACTCAGGCACTCTCCTGAATTGGCCGCATTTCATGCAGTATGGATTTTGGCGGTTGTCATGCTCCTGCAAAGGCCGCTTAAGGCGGTTTTTCGCAAGGAGCCTTTAGCTCCTGCCCTCAAAAAGGGGATTGCAGATATCATTACAGGTATGGCCAATGGTGCGCGCAATATGTGTGCGGTGGCCATGGCAACGGCAGCAGCCGGGATTATAGTCGGAGTAGTGGCAATGGGCCTAGGCCAGCTTATCACTGAGATTGTGGGCACCCTTGCAGGGGAAAATGTGTATTTGTTGCTGATAATCACTGCCTTTGCCAGCCTTATAATTGGAATGGGTCTTCCAACTACGGCCACCTATATTGTTATGGCGTCTCTCACCGCGCCCCTCATAGTGGAGCTGGGTGGAGAGATGGGATTTGTGGTCCCCCTAATGGCCGCACACCTGTTTTGCTTTTTCTTTGGGATTCTGGCAGATGACACTCCACCTGTAGGACTGGCTGCTTATGCTGCTGCGGCAATTGCAAAGTCACCGCCTATCCCTACGGGATTGCAAGGGTTCATGTATGACATCCGGACAGCCATCCTGCCATTCATGTTTATCTTTAATGCGGATCTTATCCTTCACAATATCAACAGCTGGTCAGTGGCGTTTCTAATATTTGCGATGGCCTGCATTGGCAACTTTGCCTTTGCTTCAGCTACCCAGGGGTGGTTCGTAGCACGCAACCGGTTCTACGAGATTCCATTGCTTTTGGCTGTTACCTTTATTCTCATGCGTCCTGACGCAGTTGCCCGTTACCTAGGAGTGGCTCATGGACAGCGGTACTGGATATATTTGATAGGACTAGGTATTTTTGCTCTTGTTTATATCATGCAGAGACCTCGGAGTCCTGTTAGAGAAAAATTGCAACAAGCGCCCAGTACCGGATAAACTTCAAAGGGGGGAAGGAGGAGGCTATGGGTCTTACAAGGCTAATGATAGCGTTTATGCTGACCTTGGTACTGATCGTAGTGCCTGCTGGCCTCGGGGCGCAGGAAAGGTTTATAGACAACGGTGACGGTACGGTTACTGACACTGTGCTCAGGGTAATGTGGAGCCAGACAGACAACCAAGGTGACATCGATTGGAAAGGAGCCCAACGCTGGGCTAGGTATACTTTTCCCCTTCTTGTGCCCCCAGAGAAGAGAGGTGGCTGGAGGCTGCCCACCTTGGAAGAGCTGAAGAGTCTTTATGTGCGTGATAAGAAGTTCAAGGGTTACGAGTCAGAATGCGGACTAAGGGTGAAAATAGCACCCCCCATCAGAATCAGCTGTGGATGGGTGTGGTCATCGGAGCGAAGGTCCATAACCGCCAGGGTGTTCAACTTTCAACGGGGATATACATACACAGATCGAATGGTACACAAACGAGGTTATCGTGCCTTGGCAGTAAGATCCCTTGAGAAAGGGAGTAAGCAGGAGAAAGGGTCATGAAAAAAGTACAGAGAATCATGGCGGCAATCGCCTTTTCCAAGTATTCAAGGGGTATTTTAGAGTTCGCGGCCCAATTTGCCCAGCGCCTTGACTGTGAGCTAGTGGTTGTAAACGTGATCAATATAAGGGATATGCAGGCAATAAGCAGCATAGAATCAATGGGCTATAAAGTTGACCCCCAGGACTATGTGAGAGGCGTGGAGCAGGAGCGGCGCCAGGAACTCGAGCAGATGCTGGAACACATCAGTATCAATAGGGAGAGGATCAAGGTAGTATTCCACGTGGGCCATCCCTTTGAAATGTTACTGCGGGCAATAAGCGAGGAGAAGATAGATATGGTGGTGATGGGGCCCAAGGGCCGGACCGATCTCAAGCATGTGCTGGTGGGGTCAGTGGCTGAAAGGATGTTTAGGCACTGCCCTGTACCATTGTTATCGTATAGGATGAAGTAGGAAGAGGCCTAAGTTGCAACCTGGGCCTTTGTGTTATTTTAAAAAAGCATAGGTTATTTTTCTAGAAAGATGCAGGAGGCACAAGGTGGATTTTGAATGCATTATTTACGAAAAGGCACAAGGGATTGCGATCATAAAGCTCAACAGACCGCATGTGCTAAACGCAATGAACAGACAACTGTGGTTGGATCTGCAAGCAGCACTGGATGATGCGCGCCAAGACCCAGGGGTAAAGGTTGTGATTATTACCGGTGAAGGGAAGGCGTTTTCTTCAGGAGCGGATCTTAAGGAGTCAAAGACAAGAACCTTAGAGGAGTATCGGGATTATCTTAACGGCCTTCAAGAAGTATCCAGAAAGATTATCAGGTTTGAAAAGCCGACCATCGCTGCCATTAATGGATATGCCCTGGGGTCTGGTTATGAGCTGGCCTTGGCCTGCGACATCCGTATCGCGGCAGAGGATGCTCAAATCGGCTCCCCTGAGGCGAAGGTGACCTCTTCCGTTACCGGGGGGGCCATGAGGCTGATTCAAGATCTTGTTGGTCCGGGCAAGGCAAGGGAGCTTCTTTTTACAGCAGAGTATATCAGCGGAAGGGAGGCGGAGCGCATTGGGCTTGTCAACAAGGCCGTGCCTTTAGACCAGCTTATGGAGGAGGCTAGAGGCATAGCAGCAAGGATAGCAAAAAACTCGTCTTTTTCCATCAAGATGATTAAGCGAGGGCTGCTTATGGCAACAGATGGCGTCAGCCTAGAAGCCCTTATGGACTATGAGGTAGAGGCCTGTTTGGCGTGCGTCTCTACAAAGGAACGGCAGGAATCCCTTGAGAAATTCGAAAACAGAAAGAGAGGCCAAGCGGATTAAGGTTAGTGAACTTTCAATTATCGTTTTTCAATATAATAACTTTCTATCCTTGTAAGCTTATCCAGGTAATCTGACTGGAATTCCAAGTCATGGTAATGGGAAATCTCATTTTTTAAAGAGATGACTAAAGGGTAGATGTCTATACCATAGTTGTTGAGGCCGCGGATGTCCGCCTCGTACACAACGAGAATGCAGTAATATGTTACAAGGAGTCGGGCGAGATTTGGCCGCCGATACAGACAAGCCCTTCCACCAATGGTGTTTATCAAAAATCCCGCATACTTGTAAACAACCTCAAAAGAAGGACGGAGGCCAAGGCCGTCCGGGCACCTATTGCCGGCCATAAGCCATCTATAAAAGATTTCGAGGTTTATCTCCAATGAGTCTTTTTCGTTTGTGAGGATCTCTTTCACCAGCCTGATGTCCTTGAGTCCCAGAGTCCTATAAAGATGATAGATATTTCTTGTCAAGATCCGTGGATCAATGCCCTCTCCTGCCGGAATTGGGGGATGGGCTGATAACCTCTTAACCATATCCTTTACATGATTCAAAACCGGCTCGCCCAGATCTAGGTGTTGCACATATGGTTTGGTGTCCAAATAAGCAAAAAAGTCCTTTACGTCATTTTCAAGCTGGGTGCAATAGTCTACATTTTTCTTTTTTTGTGAGGAGAGCGAGCCCGGCTGTGGAGATCCTGGGGTTGATGACATACCTTCCATTTGCCCGGGGGTAGCCTTAGGCATCCCCTCCTGGGAGGTAGTCTCAGATAATGATTTCTCCGCAGTGCTGCCTTGTGTGGCTTGTCTTTCTGTAGACTGGGTCTTGGAAACGGCGTGGTTATGTGCGAGCTCCTTTTTCAATACGTATCCCAGCAGTACCGCGAGCAAGACAAGGATTATCACCCACCAGAATACGCGTTTTTTCTTGTGTTTTCCCATAGCTCTCCCGCAATAAAATTCTGTGGTTTCAAATTATTTGATACCTCTTTTTCCCCTCCTCATAAAGGTCATTTCCAGTGGTGTCATTTACTACTATTGCTGGAAGTCGCTCCACATAGAGACGGCGAATGGCCTCTGGGCCCAGATCCTCATATGCGACAATTTCTGCCTTTTTTATGACAGTGGACATAAGGGCACCAGCCCCTCCGATGGCGGCCATATAAATGGCCTTGTACCTTACCATCGCTTCCCGTACTTCCTGAGATCTTTTCCCTTTGCCGATCATTCCCTTTAGGCCCTTTTCCAGTAACTTTGGCGTATATGGGTCCATTCGATAGCTGGTGGTAGGGCCTGCCGCACCAATCACCCTTCCAGGGGGCGCTGGGGAGGGCCCCACATAGTATATGATTTGACCCTCCAGGGGAAAAGGAAGTTCTCGACCCTTTTCTATGAGCTCTGCAAGCCGTTTGTGAGCAGCATCCCTTGCCGTATAAATGACCCCTGTTATAAGGACACGATCACCAGCCCTGAGCCTTTCCACTTCAGAAGTGGCTAGAGGTGTACCAAGTTCTATGAGTTCACTTGATGACATACTAGTATCCCCTCACAATACAATTTCTCTATGGCGATTGGCGTGGCATTGAATGTTGATTGCAACGGGTAGACTGGCTATGTGGCATGGCATCATTTTTATTTGCACTGCAAGGCAGGTTACTCTCCCTCCCAGGCCTTGAGGTCCTATTCCGGACTTATTTATTTCCTCCAGCAGTTCCTCTTCCATGGCTCGTAGCTCTGGGTCCGGATTGGGTTCTAAAACCGGCCTCAAAAGTGCCTTTTTAGCCAATAGGGCACATTGTTCAAAGTTGCCGCCTATTCCGAGGCCAACTACAATAGGGGGACACGGATTTGGGCCCGCCTTGACCACTGTATCCAGCACCCGTTCCTTTATCCCATCCCATCCTGCTGAAGGAGGTAGCATATAAAGGGCACTCATGTTTTCGCTTCCTCCTCCCTTTGGTACTACCCACAGCCTAAGCTGGTCCCCCGGTACGATGTCCAGATGAACAATGATAGGTGTGTTGTCACCAGTGTTTTTTCTGGTAAATGGGTGGCAAATGGACTTGCGCAAGTAACCTTCCTTGTACCCCCGGCGAATGCCTTCTTCAAGGGCCCGGACAAAATCACCCCCTACAATGTGCACCTCCTGGCCTAATTCAGCAAATATCACTGCAACTCCAGTATCCTGGCATATGGGGATGCCGTTGGCGCGCGCCAGTTCGGCATTTTCAAGTAACCTGTCAAGTATATCCTTTCCAATATCGGATTCCTCCAGCTGGCTTGCTCGACGCAAGGCCTGTATCATATCCTCTCCCAGTTCCAAATTGGCAGCGATAGCCTCCTGTTTGACCGCCTCTATGATCTTTTTGACAGGGATTTTGCGCATAGGATCTGTCTCCGTAATTGACTTCCTGGAAGACCGGCATTAGAAATACCTGGGTGCGTGCAACCAATATATTTGTTAAATTGCATGAATTTAGTTTTTATACAGCAGAATTTCGGCATTGGCAATGAAAAGGTATTTGACTGTCAAAGTACAATTCCTTCACATAAGAAGTGCAGAGGCAAAAGACGATGAGAATACTACTGACCAACGATGATGGTATTTACGCTGAGGGCTTGTTAGCCCTCTACGAGGTCTTTTCAAGTGATTTCGATGTCCAGATTGTGGCACCTGTTACAGAAATGAGTGCGGTTGGGCATGCCATCACTTTGGCCTCCCCTTTGCGGGTTCAACATGTCACAAGAAACCAGCGCTTTTATGGTTATGCCATCACCGGCACTCCTGCTGATTGTGTGAAGATAGCCATAAAGGAGCTGATGAAGGAGCCCCCTGATGTGGTCGTCTCTGGCATAAATCCGGGCCGCAACGTTGGCATGGATATCCTTTACTCGGGAACTGTCTCTGCTGCCACTGAGGCGGCGTTTCTAGGCTTCAGGGCCATAGCCGTATCAATTGATACTCGAAAGGACCCAGATTACGGTTTTGCCGCCAAAATTGCGCGGCACATCGTTGATTTTGTAATGGAGAAGGGCCTTCGGGAGGGAACCGCGCTGAACGTGAATGTCCCTGCATTACCTCCCGATCAGGTAAAAGGTGTTGTTTTTACCCGGCAGGGCCTTTCGAGGTTTGAAGAGCGTTTCGAACAAAGGACTGATCCAAGAGGGAATACCTACTATTGGTTGGCCGGTGAAACCATAGTGGAAAACGGTTCGCCAGATACAGACTATATTGCCCTGAAGAGCGGCATGATTACAATCACCCCTATTCACTATGACTTAACCTGCGAGGAAGAACTTCGAAGGCTGAAGCAGATTGAGCCGTTGGACATTGAGGATTTGGTCAAGAGGCAGAAGGCATGCAAAAGACAATAGAGTGGGGGCGCCCATATGACGCCCCCAAGGTCAAGGAGAACCTAGAATACGGGCCACAGGAGAAAAGCAGCCGATGTTATCACAAAGTAGACAAAGAAGACCAAGAGCAGCCACCCCATTATCTCTCTGAACTCCAGCTTTGCCACCGCCAGCATAGCTATAGCCCAAAAGGGCTGAATCATATCGGTCATCATATCGCCCCATGCGTATGCTACTACTGCCTTGTTAGCGGCAATGCCCAGTTGCTTTGCTGCCGGTAGCAAATAGGGTGCCGTAACAGCCCACTCCGAACCTCCCGACGGGATAAGGTAGTTCAGGAGGCCAGCGTACCAGTATTCCACCAGGAGGAATGTACTGCCGCTGCAAACCGTTACAAACGCCTTAGTAAAAACAGTGGCAAGGGCTGTGTATTTGAAAAGGCCGAAGATTCCGGCGTAAAAAGGAAACTGGATGATGATACCCCATACAGCTTTTCCCGCATCCTCAGTGGCTTTAAGGAAGCTCCAAGGTCGCCAGTGAAAAAGGATTCCCAGCATAAGGAAGAACAGATTAATGTTATTTAGGTTGATCGCCTTGGCAAATCCCACCTGGCTGATTTTCCAGCCCAGCCACCAAAAGCCGCCGGCTGCTATTATCACATTCCAGCCCCACCACCAATTGGCCCAAGATGAGAAGCTTTCATATTTTTCCGGTTTGGGCGGTGCTTCATAGAGCTTAAGTTGACCCATGAGCTCAGGGGATACCTTGAAGGTCTTTTCTTCTGTAGGGTGCATCAGTGACATGAGGATGGTTACTACAATTATAATGATTATCAACAGAATAATATTGAAGGGGCTAAATAATGTTTGAGTCGTAGGGATTATGTTTGAAAGGTACCCTTGTTTAATCAGAAAGTTATTGGGAGTATTCACCAGCAGTGGTGCTGATGCCGAAAGCCCTGCGTGCCATGTGCAGCCCAGGCCAAGATAGGCCGCGGCTACAAGAAGCCTGTAGTCCACCTTTGGATTGTTTTTGACAATATAAAGCGCCAGCATTGCGCTTCCTATAAGGCTGAGTCCCCAGTTGACCCATGCGATGATCATGGAAAACAGCGCCATGACGGTTATGGCCTGCCACGGCTTTTCAGCGTTAGGCCAACTGGAAATACCGTTGAGGATCTTTTTAAGAGGAGGGGAGCAGGCAAGGATGTATCCTGTCATCATTATAAGGCACATCTGCATGGCAAATTTCAGCAATATCCAAAAGCCTTTTCCCCAAGCTACCACAGCGCCCTTGGGTCCGACGTCTCCCCAAATCAAGGCCATGAGGAAAGTTATGATACTCAAGACCCATACAATGACCAGAGCGTCGGGTATCCATCTCTCAGTCCAATTTGTTAGTGCTCCACCCCAGTCCTTCAAAAATTCCAACCCGGATTTTTTATTATTCGCAGCCATGACGTCCTCCTAGGCTAAATGGTTGAAAATGACCAGGTTGCACTGCCCCATCTTGGCGTACAGCCAGATATCACCTCCTTTCCTCACATCAGGCCGAGCCACGAAAAAACCCCTGCAAGAAACCTTGCAAGGGTCAAAAAGTTAATGTGCCTCTTCATCTTCGGCCTTGACCAAATTGGTTTGTGACTCTGTTACCTTGATGAAACAACGAATCACGCCGAAGATTATAAATCTTATTAAATTATGTCAAGCAAAATAAATTATTCCAAAAAACGAAACTTTTACTCAATAAAGCAGACTGTATTTAAAGGCCGTGCTCTGCCATCCTCTTGTATTGTTCATAACGTTCTCTATTTTCCCGTTCAGCTTCTTCAAAGAGTCTGTCCGCATTCTCCGGGAATGTCCTGGTAAGGCTGGAATATCTAACCTCACCCATTAGGAATTCCTTGAAGTTTCCTTTAGGTTCTTTGGAATCCAAAATAAAAGGGTTTTCTCCCTTTTCTTTGCGACGGGGATCGTAGCGGTACAGGAACCAATAGCCAGCTTCGACTGCCTTTTTTTCTTCTTCTTGACTAAGGCTCATATTGATACCGTGGTTTATACAAGGGGCATAGGCGATTATCAGGGAGGGGCCATTGTAGCTTTCCGCCTCCAACATTGCTTTCAAGAGTTGATTTTTGTTGGCACCCATGGCTACTGAAGCTACATAGACATAGCCGTATGTCATAGCCATCAATCCAAGGTCCTTTTTCTTGGTGTTCTTTCCCGAGGCGGCAAACTTGGCTACCGCTCCAGTCGGCGTAGATTTAGAGGACTGGCCGCCGGTATTGGAATACACCTCAGTATCAAGGACAAGGACGTTGACATCATGACGCATGGCAAGAACGTGGTCAAGTCCTCCATAGCCGATGTCATAGGCCCAACCGTCGCCACCTATAATCCAAATGGACTTCTTGACCATGAAGTCCTTCATGTCCAATATGTCCCACAGGATAGGGCTTACATCGCGGTCTGCGCTGGCTATTTCAACTTCCAGCTTCTCCAGTAATGCCTTAGCGGCTTGCTTGGAGCCGTCACCATCATACATATTGTCAAGCCATTGTTGCATTGCTTCCTTAAGGGATTCAGAAATGTCTGCTTTCATGGCTTCCCTTACTAGATCCGCTAGTTTTTCTCGGCGCTGACTTACGGCAAGTTCCATGCCGAATCCATATTCAGCGTTGTCCTCGAATAGCGAGTTACCCCAAGCAGGTCCGTGCCCATATTGGTTTACGGTGTAAGGGAAGCTAGGAGCCGATCCTCCGTATATGGATGAGCAGCCGGTGGCATTGGCTATTATCATACGGTCCCCAAAAAGCTGGGTGGCAAGTTTTATGTAAGGGGTTTCGCCGCACCCTGCACAGGCGCCTGAAAACTCAAACAAAGGTAATCTGAACTGGCTTCCTTTTACCGAGGACACCGGCATAGGGTCTTCTATGTGGGGCAATTCCGAGGCGTAAACATGATTGGGGATTTCCTTGTCTTTCTGAGTGTTGAGGGGTTTCATTATTAGAGCCTTGTTCTTGGCAGGGCAGATATGTACGCAATTGCCGCAACCCGTGCAATCAAGGGGGCTTATCTGGATGCGGAAGCGCAGGCCCTTTAGCTCTTTACCTTTTGCCTCTAAGGTTACAAAGCCCTCAGGGGCATCCTCCAAATCCTCTTCTCTTGCCAGTACCGGCCTAATCACAGCGTGCGGACACACGAAAGCACATTGATTGCACTGGATGCAATTTTCTGGCTGCCATTCGGGCACGGATATGGCGATACCGCGCTTTTCATACTTTGTGGTTCCAGTTGGAAAGACGCCGTCAGGAGGCATAAGGCTGACAGGAAGCTTATCACCCTGCTGGGCAAGCATTGGGCGCATGACCTTTGTCACAAACTCTGGTTCATCTCTTTCCATATACTGCTCATGTCCAGCAGTGGCCCAAGATTCCGGTACCTCTATCTCCTGTAATGCGTTTACTGCCATATCTACGGCCTTTATATTCATCTGCACCACATCTTCCCCTTTTTTGCCATAGGTCTTTTTGATGGCGTCCTTTAGCAATTCAAAGGCCTTCTCGGGGGGCAAGACATTGGCTATCTTAAAGAATGCAGCCTGCATGATCATATTGATCCTGCCTCCAAGACCTACCTGGGATGCGATGCTGACCGCATCAATGTTATAGAATTTGAGTTTCTTTTGAGCGATGGTCCGCTTTATGTGGTCCGGGAGCATTTTTTCCATCTCTTCTTGTTTCCAGGGGGAGTTGAGTAAAAAGGTGCCCCCCTCACGGATGCCATCGAGGATATCGTATTGGGTGAGAAAGGCAGGGTTATGACATGCAATGAAATCAGATTTGGTCAAAAGGTACGGTGATTTGATCTTATGGGGAGAGAATCTCAGGTGGCTCATGGTGATACCGCCGGACTTCTTGGCATCGTAAGCAAAGTAAGCCTGTGCATAAAGATCTGTGTTTTCACCTATTATCTTTATTGCATTCTTGTTCGCTCCTACCGTACCATCAGAACCTAGGCCCCAGAACTTGCAGCGAACAGTACCTTCGGGTGAAGGGTCAATTTCTTCACCCAATTTTAGAGAGGTAAAGGTTACATCGTCCAAAATTCCAACAGTGAAGTGGTTCTTGGGTTCCCTGCCCCGGAGATTGTCAAATACCGCTTTTACCATGGTAGGTGTAAAATCCTTGCTTCCCAGGCCATAGCGACCTCCGACTATTTTGGGGGCATCGGCAATGCCTTTGAATACGGTGCAAATGTCCTGGTAAAGTGGCTCTCCAATAGCTCCAGGTGCTTTCGTGCGGTCCAATACAGCAATGCTTTTAGTAGTTGAAGGCAGCGTGCGGAGGAAATGTTCCCTGGAAAAGGGTAGGTATAGCCTCACCTTAACAAGCCCCACCCTCTCTCCATGATTGTTCAGATAATCAATGGTTTCCTCTATCACATCGCAGCTGGAAGCCATGGACACGATCACCCTGTCGGCCTCTGGGTCCCCCACGTAGTCGAATAGGTGATAGGATCTCCCAACCAGATCACCTACCTTGTCCATTTCTTCTTGGACAATCTCTGGAACCCTCAGGTAATAGGGATTGCAGGCCTCGCGATTCTGGAAAAATATATCAGGATTTTGGGCAGTCCCCCTGATTTGGGGATACTCAGGATTCATAGCCCGGCTTCTGAATGCATCTATTGCATCCCAGTCTACAAGTTTTGCCATGTCGTCATATTCGATCATTTCAATCTTTTGGATTTCCATAGAGGTTCTAAATCCGTCAAAGAAATGGAGAAAAGGAATGCTTGACCTGATGCTGGCAAGATGGGCGACCAGTGCAAGGTCCATTACCTCTTGAACAGAGGCTGAGGCAAGGAGGGAAAAACCTGTTTGGCGCACAGCGTTTATGTCGGAGTGATCACCAAATATTGACAGTGCATGAGTGGCCACAGCCCGCGCAGAGACGTGAAACACACCGGGCATCAATTCACCGGCTATCTTGTACATATTAGGGATCATGAGTAGCAGGCCCTGGGACGCGGTGAAGGTAGTAGCAAGGGTGCCCGCTGCTAGGGCACCATGTACCGCTCCGGCTGCACCTGCTTCAGATTGCATTTCCACAACTCTTAGTGTTTGTCCGAAGATATTCTTTCGGCCTTTAGCTGACCATTCATCACAATACTCACCCATGCTACTCGAGGGGGTGATGGGATAAATGGCTGCAACTTCGCTCATGCCATAAGCAACATGTGCTGCTGCCTCGTTGCCTTCAAGTGTCTTGGTGATTTTCGTCATAACATTTTCCTTTCTCGTGATTAGGGATTCGTCGAGTCTCGTCTCTTGAATTGACTCGACTTTGGATGAAACCTATACTTACAACAATAACCATAATGATGCAACCTCTAGGAATGCAGTGCACAATGAAAAGAAAATATCCCTCCATGCCTATTCCTGCCGTAGCAGGGGTGATCTTCTCCGGTGACAGGGTCCTGGTGGTAAAGAGGGCCAATCCGCCTTCCAAGGGCCAATGGTCATTGCCAGGGGGTGCTGTTAAAATTGGCGAGACCTGTGAGGACGCACTCCGACGCGAAATAGATGAGGAAGTGGGTCTTGGTGTAAAGATCAAAGCTTTGGTAGAGGTGGTGGACAAGATCTTTCTAGATGATCAGGGTCGTGTAAAATACCATTACATTATACTAGAGTACTTGGCGGAGCATGTGAAGGGAAGACCACGGGCCTGCTCCGATGCTATGCAAGTAAAATGGGTCGACGTGGCAAAGTTGAGCCTTTTAGGGTTGGGTCAGGACACCATAAGGGTTATAGATAAGGCCTGGAAGATGAGAGCAAAATGAGCCTGGGCCTTATGAGAGTAAAGCCCTCGTTGCTTTCTACCTAATAATATGCATGAATCTACGCCAGTGCGGCCATGACCAATATATAATAAAGGCTTTACCTTTCACGTATTCCAGCGGGACAAAGCCCCAATACCGGCTGTCATAACTGTGATCTCTGTTGTCACCCATCACGAACAAATGACCCTTAGGGACTGTTACGGGGCCGAAACGGGAGCCTTCTGAAGGAGAAGGGCTACTGTAATAACCATGCTTATCCTCGTAAAGTTTTCCGTTAATATAAATCTTCCTACCACTAATTTCTATCCTGTCGCCAGGCAAGCCTATTACCCGTTTAATGAAATCTTTGCTTCTGTCCAATGGGAAGATAAATACGATAACATCGTCTCTTTTTGGGGTGCTGATGGGAATGATTGTTTTTCGGACGAATGGGAGCTTAATACCATAGATGAACTTGTTCACCAAGATATGGTCTCCAACAAGTAGTGTTGGTTCCATCGAACCCGAAGGGATCTTGAAGGCCTGAACAACAAATGTCCGTATAAAAAGGGCCAGTATAACGGCTATCACAGCAGCTTCGAGATACTCTCGAAGCGTGCTCTTTTTCTTGATTAGCACCTTTTGTTCTACCTGCTCCACCTGTTTTCCCAAGGCCTTTCCCATTTGCAAGACCAAATAATTTTTGGTGGGAATGTAATTGTAATGGAGAAGTTTGTAAAGCAAATTCTACCCTCTGCCGATAGATATATTGGTTTTCGGATGGGGCACCTTTATGAAGGACAGAGATGTGGGGTTAAAGGCAATTTTGAAAGACACCAAAAACATACTAAGAGATAGTCTGTGGGGTACAATTTAGGTAAAATTTAATTAAATTTTTAAAAGTAGTTGACAAAGACTTAAATATGGGTACACTTTACAGCAAAAAATTCAATAGGTCTCACCGTCAACGGCCGGAGGGAAAAGTGGCTCGGAACCTTGTAAAGGAAATCAGGGAAGAGAACCTTATGAGCAAGGCCGAATTAGCCCGCAAGGCAGGAGTGTCTCCCCTTACAATTGATAGAGTTGAAAAAGGAATGAACTGCCGCATGGAGACAAAGAGGAAAATCATTTTGGCCCTGGGTTATAAGCTTTCGGACAAACACAAAATTTTCCCTGAAGATTGATAATTACTGCTATGGCTATCCCCAAGAAAAATCAGCTGGTTGGCCTTGACGTCGGTTCACACTCCATAAAGTTAGTGGAGATAGATCATTCCAAGAAGGGACCCATTCTAAAAAGCTTTGGAGTAGTGGGGCTTCCTCCCAATGCAATCGTAGAAGGCTCTGTCAAGGAAATGGAGATCGTTGCTTCTGCGATCAAGAACCTTTACAAGAACTTAAAGGTAAAAAACAGGAAAGTGGCTACCTCCATTTCGGGCTACTCGGTTATCGTGAAAAAGATTGACTTGCCTGCCCAGGAAGGCGCGGACCTTGAGGCTACCATCCAGGAAAGGGCCGAGCAATACATACCGTTCGATATTAACGATGTTAACCTGGATTACGATTTGCTTGTCCCCGAAACTGAAACAAAGGAAGAGGGAGAGGGCTCGGGCAAGCCCAGAGAGGTTATGCTTGTCGCAGCCAAAAAGGAAATGGTGGAGGAGTACGTAGGGCTGCTGCAGCTTGCGGGCCTCAGCCCCATGGTCCTGGATGTAGATGCCTTCGCCTTGCAGAATGCCTTTGAGATGAGTTCTCCTGATCAGCAAGGATGCTATGCTCTAGTCAATATTGGCGCCGAAGAGCTGGGAATAAACGCTGTTAAGAACGGCGTTTCAATGTTTACAAGAGACTCATCCTATGGCGGGGCTCAAATCACGGAAGCCATAATGAAGGAATTGAAGGTAAGCTATGAGGAGGCCGAGAAGATTAAGCTAGGTGGAACAAAGGTTGAAAAAGAGCGGGCTATATTAGAGGAGATCTTTACCTCAGTTGTTTCTAGTTGGGCCCAAGAGATCAAGAGGGCACTGGATTTTCTGGCAACTACGTATCCTGATGAAACCATTGAGAGGGTATTCCTGAGTGGAGGATCTTCTAGAATACCCGGCTTCCAAAAGTACTTAGAGGCAGAAACAGGGATTCATGTAGAGTTATTCAACCCATTTTCCAACCTGATTATTAACGAGAAGAGATTTGATACTAACTACTTAAGCTATATGGCCCCTCAAGCCGCCGTTGCTGTGGGACTTGCTCTCAGAAGTATTGGTGACAAATGATTAGGATCAATTTACTTCCATTTAGAGAAGCGAGAAAGAAAGAGAACATTAGGCGCCAGATCAGTATCTATGTTCTAAGTGTAGGATTGTTGGTCTGCCTAATGGTCCTTGGCTTCTTGCGGCTCAACACTACCTTGAGTCAAGTGAAAGTGGAGAGAGCAAACAAGGCCAAGGAATTGGAAAAATACAAACACACAAATCAACGGCTGGCCGAGATCAAAAAGAAGATCTCAGAAATCAGAACCAAATTGGAGGTCATTAGAGGCCTAGACAAGGATAAGCTAGGCCCTGTGCATATCCTCGATGAGGTTGCCACATCAGTACCTCGTGATAAGTTATGGCTGCGCTCGCTGTCCGAAAGCAAAGGCAAGCTGGTCTTGGAAGGGACAGCGATGGACAATGAAACAGTAGCCCTTTTTATGAACAATCTCGAGGCGGCTCCACATATAAAGACAGTAGACCTCAAGAGGACCAAACTTAGGGTTCTGAAGCAATACAAGCTTAATTTGACTGATTTTGCCTTAGAGTGCAAAACCTACGCCTATAAACCCAAAAAACCCAAGAAGAAGGTCTCGAAAAAGAAACGCAAGAAGGGTAGAAGAAAGCGGAAGAGGTAAGGCGCTTAAGACTTTAGCAAGGTTGATATCATGGAAGAAGGAGCTCTGGTTTCAAAAATAGAAAAACTCAAGATGCCTTACAGGCTCTTGATTTACTTCGGCACCCTCGTGGTTCTTGCGGGCCTGTTCGTGTGGTTGGTTTTTTTGCCCAAGCAGAGAGAGATTCAAAAGACCAGGAAGGAGATAGCAAGCCTGGAGCATAAGCTTGCTCAAGCCAGAGTCCGGGCAAAAAACCTGAGAAAGTTTGAGAAAGAACTTAAGGAGGTTGATACAGAGTTTCAGCAGGCCCTTAAACTCTTACCCAATAAGAAGGAAATCCCTAGTCTTTTGAGGAACATTACCGAATTGGGTGCTGAGTCTAACTTGACATTCGTCCTTTTCAGCCCCAAGAAGGAGCAGCCGAAAGAATTCTACGTAGAAATCCCGGTAGAGATGCATGTCAGGGGTAAATATCACGATGCGGCTATGTTTTTCTACAGAATAGGAAAAATGGACCGCATCGTGAAAATCTTGGACTTTTCAATGAAGCCCATAAAAAAAGATTCCGATATATTACTCACAAAATGCAATGCTGTGACTTACAGGTTTAAAGGGAGTTCACATGAGGCGCCCTCAAAGGGAAAAAAGTAAAACCTTGCTTATGGGCATAGTTGCTGTGTTAGTGGGTGGTGTTTTTTTCGTGAGCCTTACCTATGCGGCGGTCTCTAAAGGTCCAATGGATGCAAAAGACAAGCTTGCCCCTGGGACAGTAGCGAAAACAGTTTCCCAAAATGAGGAATCATATGTCTATAATCCCGTGGGTAAGCCCGATCCATTTAAGTCTTTCATTGCGAAGCAGGAAGCTTACGAGAAAAAGAGAAAGAAGAAAAAGCCCAGAACATACCTTGAAACCTTAGAGCTGTCCCAACTGGATTTGATCGCAATCGTGATTAGCCCTAAAGGGAACTGGGCCATGGTGCGAGATTCGAAAGGCGTGGGGCATGTTATAAAGAAAGGAACTGCCATAGGTACTAACGAGGGAGTGGTTTACAAGATCACCCCTGATAAAGTTATCATTAGAGAACGTCACATGGACTTTCGAGGAAAGGAAGTCGTCAAGGAGATCGTGAAGAAACTCCATGCTTCAAATAAATTATAAAGAAAAAGTTCGAAGGGGAATATATTACAGGAGAGGTTCCATGCCTAAGACACGAGAAAACAAAAAGTACAGGGAAGGGAATTCGCTTGTTCTGTTTCTTCTCGGCCTTGTGCTTATGGCCATGATGTGGGCCGGGGCCTGCGTAACCACCCAGCAAACTGCGAAACGGCCTGCAGCCAGCCCAGAGGCGGCGGTTATCAGGTCTGTGCATCTGAGGTCTGTGGGCAACGGTGCTTACACGTTGTTGGAAGTCATAGGCACAGCTCCTATACGTTACACTGCCTTTAAGCTGGAAGAGCCACCAAGACTAGTCATAGACCTGGACGCGCCGCTGGCAGAAAAATTGCGGCCTGTTGGCCCTGTAAACGACAGGTATGTCAAGCACATTGAATTTCAAAAGGTCAAGGGAAAAAGTAAGACACGGCTGGTAATTGAGCTAGGTGATGACGTTAAATATGATGTTGAGACTCAAAACGAGGTTATCTCTGTTACATTGGGCCCTGGACAGACCGAAAAGGCTCAGGAGATGGCCTCTGTTGAGAACAAACCCTCAGCCCCTGGGGCCGCTACAGAAGGGGAGGGCGGAACCGATCCGTCTCACGAACCGCGTATCTTTTTCAAGCCGAAAGACTCATCCCTAAATCAGATTTTGGGCGTTGATTTTACTATGCTAGAGGGCGGAAAAAGTCGCCTTATCATAACTACAGACAAGAAGACCCCGTTCCATATAGAAAGAGAGGGGGGGAAGGTACTGGCTCTGAAACTTGACAATGCCTCTATTCCCAGTCTGTTGCAGAAGCACTTAGATTCTTCCCAATTTGATGGTGCTGTTGATCGGGTGAAGGCATATGTATCGGGAGATCAGGTGACCCTCAAAATAGCTCTGCGCGAGATGGTGCCCTTTCACGTAGATCAAGGGGACAAGGCCATTACTATTGATTTTGGCCCTAGTAATATCAAACCACCAAAAACAAAGATCGTTCCTGTTGCGCTTGCCGAGAAAGGGAAAATGAACACTCCGGAGGTCCTGAAGGTTGATCCGATTCCAGGGGCTGCTACTAAACCGTTTTCCAAGCGGAAGGCGAGAAAAAGATACACTGGCACACCCATGACTATGGATTTTGTCAATGCCGATGTAACTAATATCCTGCGGCTGATTGGGGAAGTCAGTAACCTCAACATTATCTGGAGCCCCAAGGTCAAGGGAAAAGTTTCCATGAGGCTTAGAAATGTCCCGTGGGATCAGGCCCTTGATCTCGTCCTGAAAAATAATAACTTGGCCATGAGGAGGGAAGGAAATGTTATCTGGGTGACAACAAGGGACCAAATGGCCAAGATCGAGGCTGAAGAGAAAAAGAAACAAGAGGACTTGGAGAAGAGAAGGCAGGAACAGTTGAAAAGGGCCAAGGAGCTCAAGGCCCTCGAACCTGTAATGACAGAATACATTACTATAAATTACGTCGATGTAGAAAATGTCAAGAAGGTGATCGAGGACACGGTAAAAAGCCCTAGGGGCAAGATCACAGTTGACAAGAACACGAAGACTATCATAATGACGGATACGGCCTCCAAGATAAAAGAGGCAAGAGAACTCGCCAAGAAATTGGACAGACCTACCAAACAGGTGATGATAGAGGCCAGAATAGTGGAGGCATCCACAAGCTTTTCCCGGGAACTGGGAGTCCAGTGGAATTTCCAATTGCAGCACAGAAACGATTCTTCAATGGCATGGAGAGGAACACCCGAGTGGGCATTGAACAAC
>Ga0164318_10000714_pt1 | contig 26974 bp, 30 predicted proteins | sample GuaBasSedimGuay9_FD_113734 | JGI IMG/M metagenome (GOLD analysis project Ga0164318, IMG submission 113734) | Subseafloor sediment microbial communities from Guaymas Basin, Gulf of California, Mexico - Guay9, Core 4571-4, 0-3 cm | ecosystem: Environmental > Aquatic > Marine > Hydrothermal vents...
CTATGGAATTAAGCGTATCCAACAAAACGGATGCTGACAACCGAGCTAGCTTATCAGAAAGGGTTACGGCATCATCAGAACTACTGATATGCAGCGGTCTCTGCGCGATTATATCTCCGGCGTCTACCTTCTCACTGACTCTGATAATAGAAATACCGGTTTTGCTCTCGCCGTTTATTATCGCCCAGTTAATCGGGGCTGCCCCCCGGTATAACGGCAAAAGTGAAGGGTGCACTGCGACAGGAATAATACGGGCAGCATCAAGCACATTCTTTGGTATAATCCTGCCGTAACTTACAACAACAAAAACCTCAGAAGAAACAGAAACCAATCTTTTTATAAAAGATTTATCGTTTAATGAAGGCGGGGTCAATACCTCTATCCCCTTCTCCCTGGCCAAAACCTTAACAGGAGTCGCTCTTACTTTAAGGCCCCTGCCTGAAGGCTTATCAGGAACAGTTACCGCCAAAGATGGTATTTCCCCTGCTTTAACCAAGCTATCAAGCACTATCCGGGAAAAATAAGAGCTTCCAAAATATACAAACTTCATTTAATCTCCACTGCAAGCTTGTAAGAAGAGCTTCGGTATCCTGAAATAACAGAATTTAGAGCTTCTAAAACTCCTCTTTTATTTTTAAACTGTACTACAACCGAATACCTGTATTTATCTCTCAGCTTAAAAGGAACTTCTTCCAGCGGGCCGAATACATAAGGAGTATATTCCTTGAAACTATTATACAAATCTTCAGCTTTCTTAAAAAGATTATTTTTGTTTTCTGACCTTAAAGTGAGTTTAACCAGCTTACCGTAAGGAGGAAAACCGAATTTCTTTCTTAAGGCAAGCTCTTTATCATAGAAACATCCCCACTTCCTGTTTATGCTCTCCCATATGTAATGGCCGGGGTTATGCGTAAATACATAAACACTTTCTCTGGCTATACTCGCCGCCCTTCTTAAATACATAAAAGTGTTTAGCGCGGAATCATAATCGATGCGGCAAAGTTGCTTGTCGGCATCAAGAACAAGAATAATATCGAAATTGCTGCCGGCACTGATTATATAACTTACTATCCTGGAAGTTGACAGGAATATCCTCGTTGAACCGTCTGCCTTATCAATTTTATTTACTTTCCACTCCGGGAAAATCCTCTTAACTATACTTTCTAAACGCTCTATCCCCACCCCTATAGGCTTTATGTAACCCGCATTACACTTGGGGCAAACCTCAGGAATATCATAACCTGCCCCGCAGAAAGAACAAACCCCTTTATGCTTATCCAGAGAAAACTTAAGGGGGCTGCTGCAGCGCGGACACTGCGGGATATACCCGCACTTTGTACATTTAAGAAATAGAGAAAAATTCTTTCTGTTCCATAGAAGCAGTATGTTTTTCCCGGCTTCGAGACTTTTTCTCATAAGCTCTATCGCAAAAGGAGTAAAAATTCTTGATTTTCGCGTACGCAGCCGCTCGAAATCAAAAACCCTGATATCCTTCACACTGGCGGTTCTTTCATAAAAGCCTACTTTCTTATTCTTATAGTCTTTATAGACAGAAAGCGCAGGATAATCAGAGCTTATAATTAACTCTATACGTTTGTGCCGGCACAAAATCTCCGCCACATTGGTAAGATTATAATAAGGGGCCTCGGGATTAAAATAATAAGGACTTGAATCATCCTCCACGATTACAAGAGCCAAATCAGAAGGATAATGAAATACTGCCCCTCTTGTTCCTACAATCAAAGATTTGGTGCCTCTTGCTTTAATCCAGTTCTTAAAATTATCTTTCGGTTTCTGACGGCTGTGAATGTATATGGCAAGGGAAGGAAAGTGCTCTTCAATTATACGCGAGGCATCCCTTAGATAGTCAACCGTCGGGAAAAATATCATAACAGACCCGCGGCTAAGCGCAGTTTTTATTTTGTCTTTATACAGGCTAAAACGCTCTCTGAAATTACCCGCCTTCATAAAAGTCCTGCTAAAACCTCCGGGATTGTCCGGGCCTTTGGGATAAGAAGCTTTATAAGGTACACTTATGCGCTTATTCTTGCGCAGATAAGGATGAAGCATCATAAAAATAATCTCGCCAGGAGAACAAGAATATTCTTTACTCAGCCGCTTCGCAAAAGCTATAGATTCGCCATTTAGAAAAGGAGCAGCATCCAGGGCATCAATTATGGGTTTAATACTGCTTATATTGCTGTGGGCAGACAAGGAAACAACAACGCCTGCCTTTTTCTTTCTGTTAAAATCAACCAGAACGCGCGTTCCCTTACGGACAGATAATCCGGGAGGAATGCTATAATCGAATTCTTTGTCAACTCTGATATCAAAAACAACCTTTGCTATTTTATACCTAGCCATTATCCTGGATAATACTTTTTAGAACAGACATTGTCTTGCTATCATTGAAATCCAAACGGCCAAACGCACTGCTGCCTTTGAGAATACCAATAGCTTCCACCAGGTTTTTATGGTAAGGGACATACAATCCTGCGCCCAGGTTTACCGCGGCATCCATATTAACCTTTTCCTGGCCCCATATAAAATGTGTAAAAATCATTGGCTTGCGTTTATATAAACACTCAAATACGGTGAGCCCTCCCGGTTTTGTTACGATGAAAGAAGAAATGTCCATAAGCTCCCAGATATCGCCGTAGTATGGGAAATATTTAACTGAAAGGTTTTTGTTCTCATCGAGAAACGATTTCAATCTATTATCCTGCCCGTAAATTACTATGAAATTGAACCTATCGCTAAACTCTTTAATCGCTCCCTCAATAAATAATCTTCCGGCCGCGCCGGAAAATAAAAGTATTGTTCTCTTAGAATCCAAACCAATCTTTTTTCTAATCCGGAGGGTATCCGCTCTTTTCTTAAATCCCGCGCGCAGAGGAATGCCCCCCGCGATTATTTTGCTTTCTTCAACCCCCATATTTTTGAGTTCCCTCCTGGTATAATCCATGGCCACAAAATAATAATCCACACATTCATCAATCCAGAAAGGATGGACGCCGATATCTGTGATAATGACCAGGAGTTTTGTATCAAATATTTCCTTGATTCTTTTAACAATATATATGGGGAAAAAATGCGTAACGATAATAAATTCGGGCCTATCTTTTAATAAAAACTTATAAAAATGAGCAAACAATAAATAATTCACTTTGTTAATAAACAGTATGACGGGACTGCTCTTTGCAATCAAAAAAAGTAATTTCCATATAAAAGATAAATACTTTACCGTGAACAAATATCCTGAAGTATAGAACTTCTTTACAAAGGGAAAAGTAAAATCAAGAATATCTACAGACGGTAAGTCAAATTCATCAGAAAGCGCACTTGCGGCAATCCTGTGGCCTCCCCCGCAGCTTGCATATACAATGACAGAATTTTTATTCATAAGCAGAACATAGGTAACGGGCGGCTTCTAAAAGGTCACTGAATACATAATCGGGCTCAAACTCCCAGTTATCACGGTTTTCTGACTTTTCTTTGCCTGAAAAAACCAACACAGCCTTACAGCCAAAAGCTTTAGCGGCTTTCATATCCCTGAAAGAATCTCCGATGAAAAAACACACCTCTGGTTTTTCTCCCAAAGTACTGAGCGCCTTCTTGATGAGGCCGGGCTTGGGCTTACGGCAGTCACAGTTATCCTCGTCACGGTGCATGCAGTAATAGACACCGTCTAAATCAGCGCCGCGCCTGCGGATGTTTTTAAGCATATTATCCGTAATGCAGTCCAAGTCATCCCTGGAATACAGCCCCTTGGCAACACCTGCCTGGTTCGAAGCGACAAATATTTTATAATTATGCTCTTTTAGTAATTTAATCGCCTCGATGCTGTTAGGGATAAAATGAAATTCGTCCCAGGCTGTTACATAATTTCTGTCGCCGGGATACTCGTTTATTACACCGTCACGGTCAAGAAACACAACTTTCATAATTTCCTAAAAGCGTTTTCCTTGTTTATAACTTTTAACTCACCGGGCTTAAGGCGGCCTATACGGATATTAGCAATTCTTATCCTTTTAAGCAGTGCAATACCGAATCCTAACTTACGGAAAATACGGCGCAATTCCCTTTTCTTCCCTTCACGGATTATTACTCTCAGGCGCGTTCTGTCTCTGCTTCTTTCATCAACCATAATCTTATCAACTTTTAAGAATTCGCCTTCATCATAAACGCCTTTAAGCGCCTTTTTTAAATCGGAAGGGATAACTTTCCCCTTTAACTCTAAAAAGTATTCTTTCTCAACTCTAAACTTAGGATGTGTAAGGCGGTAGCAAAAATCACCGTCATTGGTAAGAAGCAGAAGCCCCTCGGAGTATTTGTCCAGCCGGCCCACGGGATAAACTCCTTTTAAAGAAGGCGAAAGGTAATCATTAACCGTTTTTGAGGCAAACTTATCTTTCAGAGTCGTTACAACTCCCCTTGGTTTATAAAACGCGAGATAAACAAAGTTTTTAGGCCTTATCCAATTGCCCTTTACTAAAACCTTGTCTTTTTCTTTTACTTTAAACCATGGCTCTTTTATAACGCGGCCGTTTACCTTAACCTGGCCCTTTTTTATAAGCTCATCCGCGCTTCTTCTGGAAGAAAAGCCGCAGTGAGCTATAAAAACATTAAGCCGCATTAACTTTCGCGAATGTTTTTTCTTCATCAACACCATTTTTTATCCTTTAGTAACGTCAAATATGGAAATCTGTTTCCTCTGCTTCTTTTCTTATTTTAGTTTAATAACTATTCTTTTACCGAAAACATCCGCTATGCGCCTTAAGGTATCTACAGAGATATTCTCATGGCCATTTTCAATTTTAGAGATATACTGTTGAATTACACCTAACTTTTTTGCTATATCTTCTTGAGTATATCCGAGCTTTACCCGCGTGTCTCTAATCTGCTGGGCTATCTCCATCCTTTCCGCTGGTATCTCTATTTTTTGAGGCTCCCTCATTTTGATACCGCGTTCTCTCAATTCTTTACGCGCTCGTTCGTATATTGTCTGCCAAAAAACCACTCTATCTTTAAGCCAGCGGTCCTTTCTCATTCGTTTTTTTATAACCGGCCACTTCTTACAAAAAGTTATTTTATCTACAATATTAAAAGCCATCTTAGGGTCGCTCACCCTGGAGAACAACTTTTCCGCGTACATATCAAATTTTGGATGATTTCCATCTTTTAAGATTCTCTTTACCTTACCCTCTCCCAGGCGGCTATCCCATAACCAATTTATCTTCATTTTCATTACCTCAAATCAGCTTCTCCGGTAAATTCTTTAAAAGTTCCTTGTCTAAATGTTTTATCACCTCGGCAATATCAACTTTTGGCGCTAAATCCGAAAGCTCAATCTTCAAATTCACCCGGCTAAAACTCCTATACCAGCTGATAAGGCTCTCTGCTCTGTCATAGGAAAAGTATTCAAGGAAAAACTCCGACAAAGCCTGATGGTATTTTGACAGGTAATAAATGTCAAATAAGTCCTTTACGCTCTGACGGCCAGTATGGATTACTCTGCCGGTAACATCTTGCTTTATAACTGTCCCTATAGCAGCAGATATCTTTCTGCAATAGATGTCTTCCACAGAATGCAAGCCATTTTTTATCTTCTTAATATTCTTCTCAAAATCTTGAACAAAGTCTATTTTTAAAACGCTGCCTCTCTTAAGTCCTAAAAAATAAACTTTCATAGGTATTAGTTTAGGACTATTTTGCTCGGCTTCTAATCTAAAATTAAAACCAGTTTCTTTAGAAATAAAACCCATTATTCGCTCAGGCTCTTCTTTTCTATACTCTTGAGTGAAGAAATCCAGGTCTTCAGAAAACCTATGGTTAAAATAAAAACATAAAGCTGTACCGCCTGTCAGATAATAGTTTTTGAATTTCCTTGTTACCATTTTTGCTATTCTCTTCTGTTCATCTTTAATATAAGAAACTTTATTCTTCACCTTTTTCTCCCACAATAAGTATACTACTTATAAGTAGTATTTGTCAAGTAGTAATCAAAGTGCAATTATAAGTTCCCCTGGTCCATCTCAATTTTTATAAGCTCATCCGCGCTTCTTCTGGAAGAAAAGCCGCAATGAGCTATAAAAACATTAAGCCGCATTAACTTTCGCGAATGTTTTTTCTTCATCAATCGCATAAACCTCCACTTTCGCGAAACTGCCCGGGGGAATACCTTCTTTTACATAAACACGTATATAATTCTCGCTATAACCGGCACAGTAACCATCTCTTTTTTCCTCCGCAACCATTGTAAGGTTTTTGCCTATAAACTTACTTCTGTATTCTCTGGAAAACTCATCCTTCATTTCCTTAAGCACCCCTGCTCTTTCTTTAACTTCCCTGTGATTTCTAATCTTAAAATTACTAAAGGGCGTTTTCTCCCGCGGGGAAAACCTGAAAATATGCATTCTCATCGGCCTTATCTTCTTTAGAAAATTAACTGTGCTGTTAAAATCGTCATCTTCTTCATTAGGAAAACCAACCATAATATCACAGCTTATGGCAATTGAAGGAATAATCTTTCGGGATTTGCGGACAACATTGCGATAAACATCAACTGTTTCTTTCTTGTTCATAAGTTTTAATATCTTATCGTTGCCGCTCTGAAAAGGAAGATGAAGATGCGGACAAACTTTAGGCTCTTTAAGCATAGATAATAAATCATCGTCTATCAATGATGGCTCAAGCGAACTTAACCGTATTCTGCCTAAGCTTTCAATCTTTAAAATATCAGCCAATAAACCGGATAATTTTAAAGGCGGCCTTAAATCTTTTCCGTAAAGGCCTAAGTTTACGCCGCAAAGGACTATTTCACGGTGCTTATCCGAAAGCCTCCTTATTTCCTCAATGATATCGTTTTTATTACGGCTGCGCGAGGTCCCGCGAAGATACGGTATCTTACAGAAACTGCATAAATTGTCGCACCCATCCTGTATTTTAACAAATGCCCGCCTATTTTCAAAATCGCTTATTTTTAAGTCCCAAATACTTCTTGAACCTATTGCGTCATTACTAATATAGTCAAGAAGGTTCTGCTTTTTATCCTGAGGAACAATATAATCAACTCCCAAGCTTTTAAGCTCATCGGCGTTTAACTGGGCCATACATCCACAGGCAGCAACCTTAGCTGAGCTGTTCTCTCTTTTTGCCTTTAGAATTGCTTCTTTTGACTTTGTATCGGCGGTAGCAGTAACCGTACATGTATTAATCACATAGATATCGGCTTTTTCCTCCGTGGATTCAAAACCTGCCCGGGCGAACTGCTCACGGAGAGCCTGCGTCTCATACTGGTTGACCTTACACCCTAATGTGATAAATTTTACTTTCATTCTTCTACACGGATTAACACAGACAAATAACAGATTAACACAGATTTTTGTGTCAGCATATAGAGATTATCTGCGGTCATCTGTGTCTTTTTCTGTGATCATCTGTGTTATTAATCCAACAGCAAATATGGCCGCTGTTTCTGTGCGCAATATATACAGCGATAATTTTATAAGCTTAAATCCTGACATTTCTAATTCTCTATATTCCAAAGGCGAAAAATCTCCTTCCGGCCCGGCAATAACAAGAATATCTCCTGTATTTTTGCTTAAAACTTTCTGCGGGTTATCTCCGTCTATTGAAGCGGCGAGTTTTATGGGAAACTCCTGCCGGATAACTTTACCGAATTCTAAGATATTGCCGATTTCAGGAATCCACAGCCGGCCGGACTGCCTCACTGCTTCTATGATAATTTTCCTCCATCTTTTTATCTTAGGAACAGAGGGCTTTATCCGCAAACTTCTGGATGATACAAAAGGCAAGAATCCCGTTACGCCTAATTCTGTTGCTTTCTGCAGTATAAAATCTATTTTTTCCTCTCTTAGGACAGGAAAGCCCAAAACTACCCTTTTTGAAACAGCCGGTTCTTGCCTTTCCTGCCTTTCTTTTTCTAAAACAACTTTACTTTTATCTATCCTGTATATCTTATAAATATGTTCTCTGCCTTCGCCGTCGAAAACATATACAGAATCATTACTTTTAAGGCGTAAAACATCCTTAATTTTATGGACAGTATCTTTATCCCTAACTTCAATCGAATCCTTTACACTCTCCGGCTCAATATATATTCTTATTTTGGACATAGTTTAAAAGTAAGCCTTAGCATACGTAAACCGTGAGACGTCCGCTTGTTACACTCGCTTGGACGAAGGACGTGCAATTGTCATCTGACCCTGGATGCTATATGCTTAAACCTTGAACGCAATACGCACGACGCAATACGAGATACGAATTATTCGCTCGCGTTTTCATTAAATTATACCAGAAATTTGCTTATTTTGGGGGATTTATGTAGATATAGCAATATTAATGACAGATGGCGAGATAAAACAATAAATTTCACCCTGAATTTGTGTAATCTAGAGCTTTCTCTTGACTTAATAATATCGTAAGGTATATTGAAAATGGAGACAGAAGCACTATCCGGTAAACACTGCTTCCGTATATTAAGTGTTAGATTAAAAAAGATAACATATGATTATACTATTAGTTTTGTCAATTATTGCGTTTGTTTCAATTATGCTTTTTGCTAAAAGATTGAAGATTGCTATTCGCTTAGCCTTGGCTATAGTAATATGTTTGCCGTTAGCCTGCAATAGTCAAAGTTTACATAAGAAAGAACTCCTGATGCTGCAAAGGAAGCAGGGATGGAAAATAGTCTTTTTCCAGGGTGAGTATGGTAAAATCCTCTACCTTTTGGACTTAAGTGGACGGGTACAGAAGTTAGATCTTGGAAGGCTATCTATCAAGAAGTCTTCTTTAGGGTCTCCTTCAATCGATTCCAAAAATGACAAACTTTATCTAGTAGAGAGCGATATGGAAAGCCCCTCCGAAAGTCTCATAGTTGAGATAGATATGCAGAATAAGAAGAGGCGCATTGTATTGAAGTGCAATCCATTTTCCTTGTCCGTGAGTCCAAACGGTCGCTTTTTAGCGTTTACAGGGAAGCACAATGGGGCAAGAGGCTTGTTTGTGGTAAATTCAGCCACGGGCAAGGTATACTTACACATCCGCGGTGTTAACACTGCTTGTTCTCCAAGCTGGGGACCCGAATCCAAGCGATTGGCTTATTGCTCTAAAGACGATTTTATTTATATTTTGGATATGAACAACTTTTCAAAAATGAGATTGGTACATGGCTCTTTTCCGAGCTGGGTACCTAGTACAAATCTTATCAGTTATAGAGAACTAAAAAGGTATTATTTGATTGACATCAACACAAGGCAGAAAAATGATTTTCTTGATGCTGAGAAAAGACTCAACTTTCTGGGTAAGGTCGCCGGAATGGGTGGTCCTTTGCTTTGGTCCCCCGATGGCCGATATGCTCTATTCTATCATATTGGGACAATGTTCTGTGATGTTACAGAACAGTATGTAATTTATCTAATAGAAAGAAACACAAGGGAGATAATAAGAGTGGGATCTATTAGAGGACCCATTGTAGGAATATCTTGGGGCAAGCTTAATTGTAGTGATATTGGTGCTAACTAATCATACCTAAAGATAGAGATAACGGGGTCACCTATTGATATAAAAGTCAAGTAAAGGCGTAAGCTCCCCGTATAACATTTGTCTATTGAACATCTTCTAAAAAGAAAAACAAACAGACACAGCTCATTATCTTAAGAAGCTTCGGAAATATACCGAACTTCAGTCACCTATTGGCTGCACCGATTATTACGGCCAGCATGATAATATCGGAAGCGGCTCCCCGCTAATCAGACACTACGAAGCTGCTTCGAATATCGAAACACTTCAGACCCCGCAGAGCGCAGAAGCCGCGCGGCAATAACGGAGTCAGGCACTGAAACGTGAAAAGGCACAGATAACGGGGTCAGGCACTGAAACGTGAAAATAAGATTTATTATCGGTAAATAACAACTCGAGCCAGCCGGTCATCTTTTGAAACCAAGCCCACCGCAACCAAGCCCACCGCGTAGGTGGGTTTGGCTTTGAGATGTTATTGTTTGAATCAATAATTTGTCAGCGCATACCAGTTGTTTCGCGTCAATAACGGGGTCATCAATAACGGGTCATCAATAACGGGGTCAGGCACTGAAACGTGAAACAATATTTACTATCGGCAAATAACAATTCAATACAGCGGATTCTCCTTCGCCCCTTCGGGGCTTCGTAGGAGCGCTGATTTTTGTGTTAGATTTGATAGAAAATTTAATTGAAAGGCGGTGAGAAAGATGGATGGAAAGAAGATGCAAAGGATGAAAGAAGTTAATCAACTTTTGGAGGATTTTTCTAAAGTGCATTTGAATGATGAATTACTTGAATATTGTTATAGACTTTGGGATAAAATAGGCAGGAAACGAAATTACATTATCACAGGTGGCAAGAAAGAAGTATGGGCATCTGCAGTTATATACGCAATAGCCCGTTTAAATTTCCTTTTTGATTCCAAAAGTTCAAACCCATTAACAGCTGATATAATTTGTGATTTTCTTGGGACAAAGAAAAGTACTGTTTCGGCAAAGGCAACAGATATAGAGAAAGCGTGTAAAATCAAAATGGGTGAAGAAGGTCTATGCAGTTCACGAATCACAGATTCTTTTTCATTTGTTCAGCTATCAAATGGTATGATATTAACAAAAGGTCAAGCCAAAGAGCTTGGTTATCTTTAAACTAAAAAATCTGACCATTTGCTCAACCCGACCATCTTCGCGGCTTTTTCAAGCCGTTCAGCTGGCAGGTTAGCATAAACGTTAGAATCAAAAAAATAATAAAGACGTCTTGACATAACAACATAATTATGTTATACTTTATCCAGAGGTGAAAATAATGAAGAGAACAACTGTTTATTTAAATGAATCGTTACATCATGCCCTTCAATTGAAAGCTATTGAGAGCCATCATTCTGTTTCGGAATTGATAAATGACGCAATAAGATTCATTCTTGCGGAAGATTCTTTGGATATAGAAGCTTATCATAAGCGTAAAAATGAACCCTCCATATCCTTTGAAAACGCTCTCAAAAAGCTAAAGAAAAATGGGAAAATATAAGATATTCTTTAAGAAATCAGCTCTTAAAGAATTAGAAAATATTCCTAAGCCAATCCTACAAAGAATTTTAAAAAGAATTCGAGAATTGCCCAATAATCCTAAGCCTGCTGGATCACAAAAGCTCTCAAATTATAACTTATACCGTATACGCCAAGGTAATTATAGAATAGTCTATTTAATAAATAATAAAAAACTTGAATTACAGATATTTAAAATTGGTCACCGAAAAGAAATATATAAGTTCTAACAACATCAATAACGGGGTATCAATAACGGGGTCAGGCACTGAAACGTGAAAATAAGATTTATTATCGGTAAATAACAACTCGAGCCAGCTGACCCTCCTCCGCCTCAAAGAAGAATCCCATAGAGACAGGCTTCGCAGGAGCGCTGATTTTTGTGTTGGAAATAATAATTAATGAACAACTTGACAAAACGTACGTAATATGGTACGTTTTAGCCGGAGGTGATTATTATGACTACTTTAACGGCAAGCCAGGCACGAAATATGCTATACAAATTATTAAATAAAGCTGCACTATCGCATGAACCCATACAAATTAGCGGGAAAAGGCATAATGCTGTCTTGATCTCAGAAGACGACTGGAGGTCTATCCAGGAAACGTTATACCTTCTTTCTATCCCGAACATGAGAGAATCAATCCGAAAGGGTTTAAAAACTCCAATTAAAAAATGCAGTAAAAAGTTAACATGGTAAATTGGAGAATCGTTTATACAAAGCAAGCTTTAAAAGACGCAAGGAAACTCTCTGCCTCTGGATTACGCTCTGAAGCAGAAAGTATTCTGGAAATCATAAAGAAAAACCCTTTTAAAACTCCTCCCCCATTTGAAAAACTAATTGGAGATTTAACAGGCGCTTATTCAAGAAGAATAAACATCCAACATAGAATTATTTATCAAGTACTTAAAAAGCATCGAACAATAAAAATTATCCGTATGTGGACTCATTATGAATAAAAATAGCTCCTACCAACTCATCCATAAAAACTCCCCTCAGGAAAAAACTTCTCCTTAAGCAGCAAAAAAGCAGCCAGCTTCCGCCTATGACATAACACGGAGTAAAATCTCCATCTTCCATTCTTACTGCCAATGTATAACCCCGGGGGCGTACATTGGTAATGTCAGACGTCGGACGTCTGACATTCTAAAATATAAGGCGCAGCTCCGTAATATAAAAATAATTCTCATAAGAACTCAGTAAGGTTTTGTGTAACCATTTGCCGTCAAATATGAAGTAATGATTTCTTATTATTTTGATTTCCGCCTTTTACTTACATTTTTCCATAGACAATCAGGAATAAAAAGTATACAATGTTTTTGATATCCTTTTATATACATATTTAATTTAGTTTTGAAAGGAGAGACTAATATGGAATTGTTAAAATGCCCAAATTGTAAGTCCGATATGAGAGAAGTAAAAGAACCTGACATAACATTTTACCGCTGCAAAGAATGCGGCGGCGTTTTTTTAGACAAAGGAGAATTGAATATCCTGGCTACGGGAATGGCAGGAAATATTGAACTCTGCTCTATTGATGATGAAAGCCATAAGGATAAATTTGGAATAAGATACTGCCCCAAATGCACGGGACAAAAAATGAAAAAAGTCAACCTGCTTGTTTATTCAGAAATAGTCTTTGATTTCTGTCCAAAATGTGAAGGATTCTATCTGGATAAAGGAGAAATAAATAAAATGAACATTGAGCTTGAAGAACTTAACAAAGATAAGCATCCGCAGGAATATAGAGGTTATATAGATAATCATTTAGTACGCCTCGATAAGATTAAAGACGTTGCTATCGGCGGTATGGGGGCAATTACGTATCCGCAAAACATTTTCTTTCTAAGGTTGTCTGTATATTTTGAAAAACCTTTCAATATAGGTTTAAGGATTCATTCTGAGAAACGAATGGACAAAATATCCAAGTTGATTGGTTTATTCAAACAACAGGATATTCAAACAGAAGACAAAGCGTTAGATTCCGCATTTATTATTCAGGGAAAAGATGAGCAAAAAGTCAAAGCTTTGCTGTCATCCGAAGAACTAAAGAAAGAGCTTCTTACCTTTGTTTCAAACAAACCAAAAATGCTCACCGCTGAAGGAAAATTAGAGATAACTGATAAACGAATTGTATTGACTGAGGGCCCTTATGACGGCCCCGGAAGCTACGATGCCGAGAAAGACCCCTCCGGTGTGGTAAAAAGAGCTCTAAAGCTGGCTTTGCTGTTTGAGGAGTCCGGAGAAAATATATAAATTCTTTTATATAAACACACAAACAAAAGGAGGCGTAAATGCTGGCTAAAAAATTCGCACTGGGCTTTGGCATAGCAATTATTTTCCCTATGATGATTCACTACGGGGTAAGCACTTTCAGCCCTAAGCCTAAATGGAAAGACTATCAGATTAAAAATTATTATGAACGCTACAAAGAAGCAAATCCTCAAGAAAAAAAACAATTGAGAGCCGAAAAAAACAAATTAGAAAACAGAAGAGAAAAAGCCGAAAAGAGCTTCCAGAAACATTTATTTTTTGTAGCAGTTCCTTTAGGTATAATTGCTATTGTTGCCGGAGCATTTCTTTCAATTCAGGCAATAGGCACAGGGCTTATGTTCGGCGGGATATTCAGCATATGCGACGGCTATGCTAACTACTGGTACGCACTCGGCGACCCTTTAAAGTTCGCATCTATGTTACTGGCATTCATTGTGCTTATTTCCATAGGCTACAAAAAGCTTGATAATAAAACTTAAATATATCCTAAATTCTACCTATACCTATTTCAACAATTCTTTCTCCGAGAAAACATCGGCAGAGAATCTATAGATTACAGCATCTTCCTCTTTATAAGCGTCATTATAAAGGCCTGCCTTACGGCAGAGATTCTCTAAATAAGTTTTTTTATCCCACCCGAACTCTCCGGGAACCTGAGGAAGAAGAAGCCCGGAATGAAACCCTTTCTTAATTAAGAGGCCGTCTCTGCCCACTTTTATCTCATCTAAATTGTTAACTTTCTCAAAAGGCGTCATCACCGAGATTTCAATTTCTATATCACCCAGCTCATCAAAACGGACAGCGGGAAATCGCGGGTCGTGAATTGCCGAATCGATTGCCACCTCAGAAACTGCCTTATAGAGAGGTGTATCAGGCACAATCCTCCCAATACATCCGCGAAGCTGCCCCTTCTCTTTTAACGTAACAAACACCATGCGTTTCTCTTTCAGGCTATCAGAAGCAGTTTCAAACTCAGGAACTTTCTTTTGACCTAAATAAGCCTCTAATGTGCGGCGGGCAATATTTAGCAACGCTCTTTTATCATCATCGGTAAACCCCATCTTATCCTCCTTTTTGGAAAGATTACGGATCCTATAAGCTATAGCGCTCATATACCCTACCACTTTTTTCTTATAGCCTTGAGTATCGCCTGAGTTGGCATACTTCAATATTTTTATACTGCCGCCTAAATCATCCGTATACAAAATAAATGTTATTAGCGGCAGGATACCGCAGGCATGCATCTCATTCTTCTTCACACTATCCCACAACCAGGAATAATCTTTCTTTCTTACGTGGCTTACAGTCTCTAAATCAATTGTTCTTGCCTCAAAATAGGAATGATAGTGAGACATATCGGTAGAGACAATAACAAGTATTCTATTATTCTTATAAAGCTCTGCGATAAACTTTGCTAACGTCTTCATTTGGCTAAGATTTACGTCGCCGAATAAAACAGGGATGATGCTAACATCGGGCATTATTTTCTTAATGAAGGGAAGCTCTACCTCTATAGAATGTTCGCCATAAAAAAACTTAGATTCAAAACTAACAAAACTTAATTGCCCAAATCTCAAAGCTAAATTACTGTCTACTCTAAGCTTGCCAAAAGGCGTATTAAAAAATCCATCAGGGTAAATAGAAATTCCTTTAAAATAATAGTGGTGGCTGGGAGCAAGTATAATTATTGTTTTGACTTTATAATTACGTATGGCTCTATAACTATAGCCGGCAACGGGGCCTGAATATATATATCCCGCATGAGGGCAAACAATTCCTAAAATATCTCCCTCGGGAAGAATAACCTTTGCGTCAGATATAAATCCGTTAATCATTGAACTTAGCTTGTCTTTATTCTTAGGATAAAACGAACCGGCGAACTCATAATCTTTAACTCCTTGAGAAAAGGCACTGGAAACCAGCAATAAACATAAGCATAAAACAACACATGTCATACGATTAAAGAAAGGAATAATGTTATGTATCAGTTTAGACAACATAAGAACTATTGTCATTCACCCAATTTTAAGCCGGCGGGGGGGATCGAACCCTCGGCCTACGATTTACGAAACCGTTGCTCTACCAACTGAGCTACGCCGGCATTTAAACTGGCCTATTTTAGAAAACCATGCTTATTATAACTCAAAGAAATTATCGGGCATATCAGCCCTCACCTTTAGAATATCGAAAAAAGACGGGATATAACCGGTGAACTTTGCCTCATAAACCTCTCTATTTTCTTTTATTTCTCTATGTAAAGAGAATATATCTTTTATCATAAAACCACCTTGAGTATGTTCAAATTCAGACACCTGAGAGACAATCCTCTGGCCGTTGTTTAACCTTACCATATGAATTATAAGATGAACCCCCATTTTCAAAAAACGGCGCACCACATTCTCAGAGATATTAAACCTGCTCATCAAAGACAACGTCTCTAAACGCATAAGGGCATCTGCACAATCATTGGCGTGAATAGTGCACATAGAACCGTCGTGGCCAGTATTAACAACGTGCAGAAAATCAAAAGCCTCTTCCCCGCGTATTTCTCCGATAACAATTCTGTCAGGCCGCAGATGCAAAGCCAACTTTACTAAATCAGAAAGTTTAACTTCGCCCTGGCCTGTTATGCTTGCGGAACGGGTAAACAGCTTTATGCAGTGTTTAGGCGGACTAACAACCAGTTCCTCTGTGTCTTCCAGGATAACGACTCTTCCTTCGTCTGGAATAAATTCCTTTATCAAAAGATTCATAAAGGTGGTTTTTCCTACACCAGTAGAACCGGAAATCAACATATTAATACGCGCCCTGACACAATACTTTAAGAAATCCAACATCTTTTTATTCACTGTCCTTTTTTCAAGAAGCTCATCAAGGCTAAAAACATCACGCAGAATCTTTCTTACGCAAAGAAGAGGGCCTTTCCCGGCAATGGGCGGTATTACCGCAGTTACCCTTGCCCCTCTTTTTATCCTGAGGTCCACAAAAGGCGATGATAAATCAATTCTCCTGCCGCTGTCAGAAGCCATCCGTTCGATAATCGACATTATCTGATGTTCGTTTTCGAAAGCCGCATCGGCCTTTTCTACCACACCGTCTTTTTCTATAAATATTTGACCGGGGCTATTCACCATAATATCTGTAACCTGAGGATCTTCCAAAAACTTATCAATAACACCATAGCCTAAAAACTCATCCATAATGTCTTCTTTTAAAATATATAGAGTTTCTCTTTCTATTTTCCTCTTGTGCTCTTTCAGAAGACGAAGCAAAATTTTCTCCAGATTATAAGATAACTCTCTCCTTTGTTCTTCGTTAACAGAACTATCTATATGCATTCTTTTATCCAAGAGCATACCTTTAAACAGCTGTTTTGCTTCGCTCTTAACATTATTTATAACATCGTCTAAATACTTCATGCCTATGTTTTGCCCCCTGATACAAAAATAATATTACCTGAATAATTGTTATCATTTTACCTCTCTGGAGCACTTTTCTCAACCCAAATCACACAAAGCAGGAACTTACTTCGTCACAGAACAAAAACCCCTTACGGCTCAAATGTATACCGGCATCAGCGCCTCCCTTCTTATGTATCACTAAAAGACCTCTTTTCTTAAGCTTATATACATCTTTTCTATCCTCGATATCAAAAAAATCAAATCCAGTTTTTGTTTTGAACCACCCAAAGTCTATCCCCTCTTTTGTCCTTATCTTAAGAGCTGCCAATTCCTTTGCGTATTTTGACTGTGACAATTGCTCTGTGTACATAGCCTGGTCCTTACCGGCATAATATCTATTCACATATTTTTTTATATCGGATACATTTTTGACTCTTTTGCGATTTATGAAAGACACCGCCGAAGGGCCAATCCCTATATATTCCAGGTTTTGCCAGTATTTGATATTATGCTTGCATCCAAATCCTGCTAAAGAAAAATTAGACACTTCATACTGAGAAAAACCGGCTCTTGGCAGAAACCACATATTAAAAAGATACATTCTCGCTACGGCTTCATCATCTATAGCACTTCTCAAGCTATAAAACCTTGTATGCGGCTCAAGAATAAGTGAATAACAGGAAATATGCTGCACTGGCAACGCGGCTGCCTGCTTCAGCTCCTCTTTCCAATCTGATAATTTCTCATCGGGAATACCGTATATCAAATCTATGCTTATATTGGAGAAACCGCACTTTTTGGCGTTGAACACTGCTGTTTTTGCCTCTTTTACCGAATGAATTCTTCCCAAAAACTTTAGTTTACTGTCATATAGAGACTGCATCCCAATGCTTATACGGTTGATATTGTATCCACGCAGCAAAATCAACTTATCTTTACTGATACTCTCGGGGTTAACTTCAATTGTGTTTTCTGTTGAAGATTCAAGTATATTCTTAATGCTTTTCAATAATCTCTTCAGGAAACCAACAGACAAAACACTCGGCGTGCCTCCTCCAATATAAACAGTATCTATTTTTGTATTTATTTTCTTTACAACTTTCGATAGAATATTTACATAATCTTTGGCTAAAGAGCTTTGGTAAGAAATGCTGTAGAAATCGCAATACGGACATTTGCTTCTGCAAAAAGGAATATGAATATAAAGCCCTGCTGCCATAATAATTATTATATTAGATATGGATGATATAGTCTACTCTTTACAATGCCCTCCGCACTGGGTTAAAACGCCTCCTTTAGGGTTAGAATTTATCAGGAAATACTGTGCCAAAAAAGGCATAAATGTAAGAATTGTTGACTTGAATGTAATTATTTACAAGCTTTTAAAGATATCGCTGAAGGAATGGCTCACTCTAAATAAAGGCTTTGAACAATCCCTGTACGATACAGTTAAGGAAAAATACCCCGGTATAATAAAGAATATCCTGCGAAAGTTAGAGAACGCCGCTTGTGCGGGCTTCTACTTATCGTCAAGGAATAAATATTTTACCTACAGGCTAGCGGAAGAAATTAACAGTATGTATCCCAATAAGAAAATCGCTTTAGGGGGCCCTGAAGTGCTCTTTAAGAAACTAAGGAATGAACCCTTTGATGAAAGGTTTTCCTGGGTCATCGGTGAAGGAGAAAAAGCTTTAGAAACCATCCTTAATTCCAAGAACAGCCTTATTATTGACCATGACGAAGTAGGTAACCTTGATGAAATTCCTTTACTGGATTTTAACGATTTCGATTTGAAGCTGTATTCAAATGTTTTCCCTCTTTATTCCTCACGCGGGTGCATAAGAAAATGCGCCTTCTGCACAGAGAAATTCATCTCTTCTAGATTTAGGCAGCATTCACCTTACTATACCATAGAACAGATAAAAGTTATCATAAATAAATACAAAATAAACTATTTTACTTTCCAAGATTCTATTTTTGACGCAAACTTAATCTGGCTGGAGAAATTCCTAACACTGATTCTAAAAGAAAAGTTGAATATACACTGGGAAGCTCAAATGGCCGTAAGAAAAGATTTCCCCTTATCTTTAGCAGAACTGTTGAAGAAAAGCGGCTGTTTTAACCTCTTTGTGGGGTTAGAGAGCGCATCAGATAAAGTCCTTTCGGCAATGAACAAAGGATTCACCAAAGAAGATGCCTGCTTGTTCTTTGAAATATTAAAAAAAGCCGGGCTCCAATATGAAATAAGCATCATTGCGGGATACCCAAAAGAAGAAGAGAATGATTTCAAAGAAACAATTGATTTTATCACTAAGAACAAAACCGTAATCCCGAAGATTGCCCAAGTCAACCCTTACATTGATTACTTTTCATATCCTTATACACCGTCTGCGCAGGCAACTGAAAGAGTAAAAAGATTAATATCGCTCTTAAGAAAAGAAGGTATCCCTTATACAAAGAGTTTTATTAATAATCTTATATACAAAAATGGAAATTAGAGCAATAAAGACTCAACGCGTTCTCTCCCCCACACAGATAACTCTGGCGGATTATGCGATAAACCCATATCGGGGGTGTGAATTCGGATGTATTTACTGCTACGCGCTCCAGAATAAAAATATCAGAAACAACGAGGAAATATTAGGGATAAAAATCAATGCCGCATCTGTTTTAGAGAAAGAACTGTGTTATAAGCTGCCAAAAAGAGTACTTTTGGGTTCAGCCACTGAGTGTTTCCAATACAAAGAAATGGAATACAAGATAACAGAGAAAATAATACAATTACTGAACAGCCGGAATATCCCCTATACTATCCTTACCAAATCACATCTTATAGCTGAATATCTTCCAATCATCGCAAAAAACAAAAGAAACAAAATATATTTTACCTTAAACCTTCATTCCAATAAGCTGATAAAAATGTTTGAAAAAAAGACTCCAGCCATTGAAGAAAGAATAAGAGTAATAAAAACAATTACTGCCCATAAGATACCCCTGCGTGTGCATATCGGGCCGTTTATCCCTTATATTTCATCTTTAGAAAAGATTATATCCTTGCTGCCGGAATCAATAAAAGAAATTAATGTGGAGCTCTACCATCATACTATGGGTAATTTTACTCAGGTTCTGAACATAATAGAAAGGAACTTTGGCGAAGATATGCGTAATAAAGTGAATTCTGTTTATAAATCAAGAAACAATTATTTAAGGTTCGCCGAAACCCTTGAAGATAGGATTTCAAAAGCGCAAAACAAACACCGCATAAAATTATTTCTTATCATGCCTGACTTCGATGATTACTATAATGAGAAAATTAATTACGGAGATAATATATGAAAACTAATGGATATATAATATATGTACTGTCAGGAGTTGCGCTTGTATACAACCGGCTCAGTGGAGCTTATATAATCAGATTCAAAAACCGTACCTGCTGATTCGGTATTCTGGCCCTCCATAACATATACTTTATACGAAGCGTCGCCGGACACTTTTGTATTTTGGCCTCTTTTATATATTCACCGCGGAAGTTCCACCCCCAAGTGTTATCCTTCCCAAGCTCTTTTCTAATTTCTTTCCCATCTTTTACATATACGCAATACCCTTTGATGCTAATCGTATTGCCCTGAGCCATTACAGCCGCTGACAATAATCTATCGCCGGATGAAGTTCGCGCGCTAACTGTGCCTGTATAAGATACTGTAAATACAAAAGCAAAACCGATAAATGACAATAAAACTCTCATCGCCTTCGGCATCATTCGCCTCCTTGAATTTATTAAACAGTTATCATAATATGACGCTTGAGTTCAGCCGCAAAAACCGCAGGTTTCTGTCGGCTGAGCGGACTGTCAGATAATAATTTTATTTATTTCAGATTTGAATAGTTCGAATACACCTGAGATATTCTCTGTAAGTTCCTCTAATTTTTGAGGATTTAAATTGAAAGCGCAGCCATAGGAGATGAAAAGTCCTCTCGATTGCTTCATATTCCGCTTCAATCCTCTCTTTGTAATTAGCCATATATTGGAATCCCTTCCTTTCTGGCCAAAGCCGCAAATCTTGATGTCTCGAAGAGGTCAATTACATCAACAGGTTTAGGTAGTTTTAGCAAAAGGTCGCCATAGTATTTGAAGAAGCCGCGAGGGCGGATTCCTTCCACTGTTATATCAATATCACGGCTTTCTTTAGCGGGGTCTAAACTTGACCCGAAAAGCAATACTCTCTTTATATGGTATTTTTCCGATAATTCCCGTATTATTTTCTTATCAATTTCACTAATCATGGATAAATTATGCCATTTTATTGAACTGAGCGGGTTAAAGGAGGACGCCGAATAGAAATTGTGCTAAAAAGTACACAGCATTTCTCCGGTTAAGCCGCCATTCCAGAGATGACAGAATCCAGAGTTGAAAATGATTAACGCGGGTTTGCTTGTGAATAATGTAAATAAGCTTCAGCGAAAGAGCCGCGGTAGCAAGCTCTAAAGATACCAGGCGCAATGTATCTTTTGTGATTATATCGATACAGCTAAACACGCAGCAACCAAAACAATAAAAATAGCATTGGAAATCCTGGTATTTAAGGCGGGGGCACCGCCAATTTGGCCGATAATAGACTTTACGCGTTCTTTTTCTCTTTTAAACTCATCTATCTCTTTTCGTAAATCTTCCAGTTCTTCTTCGGCCTGTTTATTACGCTTTTTTAGACATCCTGCCCCCCTGTTTAAGTATTTTCCATTTGTAAAGCCCTGCCTAATACGTAATAAGGAACGTCCCTTTTTAAGATATACTTAAGATGGCTGCGTTTCCCTCTAAACAATAGAGAAAACCCTAATTTGCTAAAAAAGTTCCGTCCCCGTTCTGACATTGTCCCCACATGAACACCTTTTATCATCTTAGTTTTTAGAAATTCAAGATAGTGTTCTACCATCTTTGCCCCTAAGCCGTGCCCTCTAAACTGCTCGTCAATATTAATATGGAAAGTAGCAGGATACTCTCCGGAGAAATCAGGAACAAAGAATTCCCTCTTCAGTAAACTCAGCGCGGTATGGGATAAAAACCTCAGCAAACTGATTTTCAAGAATAGCTTTCGCCTAAAGGCACCGATTATCAAGCGCGGGATGATCTTCTTAACTAACACCGCCCGAAGAATCTTTACATTAAGAGCTCCTATTATATATCCAACAACCTTATTATTGTAAATCGCAACAAAAGAAGAACCAGGTTCATAATCAGTAAAATATATTGTTAATACATCTTCTATAGTCTTTCTATCGTCGAGAAAATTCTCTGGTGACTCTTTCAAAAAAGCCGTTCTCCACGCAATCCTTCGAAGACCATCTCTGTCTTCTCTGGTATACCGGCGAATACTAATATCCATATATTCCATAATACGGAGTGACAAGATAATAATCGCGGACTACTTTCTTTCCACAAACCGGCCATCATCTTTCTGGAAAGGAAGTTTATGAACTTGTTTCTTGAGCCATCCGGTTTTTGTCACTTCCATTATATCGAAATCAGGAACATAAGGCTTTATATCTAAAAGGGGCGTACCGTCAATAATATCCACATTTTCGATATATAATACATTGCCCTTTATTCTATTGAGCTTAACTACAGATAAACCAATAGGATTTGGCCGGCGGGGGGCACGTGTAGCAAAAATACCATGCAGGTTATTATCCATATAAGGCCTGACCTTAAGAGAATAACCGTTCTCTGAAAGATGAAAATAAAAAAGCAGTATTATATGAGAAAAACCTGCCAAGCCTCTGAGGCCGTCTTTATATTCCTTATAAACAACAACTTTACCTTTAACTCCCCCTGTGGACTTAGGCTGTATAGGAGTACCTTCTGGCGCCTTAAAAGGAGAATGGATAATACCCAAAGCAGTAAAAGCTATCTTTTTTCTCATAATATCATCATATTATGGGATAACGGGGTCAGGCACTGAAACGTGAAATAATCCTAATCATCTCTCTTCTGAACTTACTGGGTAAATATTTTTATATTTTTATTTTATAACTCCCCGCGATTCATCTGTCAATAATAAACCTTATTTTGTGTGATTACAATATAAAAATGTTAATTTTCTATTCAATTATGCTCTGTTTAAAACTTAACATTCTCACTTAGTAAAAAATCAGCATTTTGACGTAGTAATAACACTATTTTACAATAATAATTCTATATTTTCTGATGGAGGCTGGTAAGAAACTAATGCTTGAGGAAAGGTTTCTTAGCCCCCTTTATAGCACTGATAACCACAAAACTACCGTTGCCGAATCCTCTCCGCGGAGCTTCGACAGAAGCAATCTTATGAGGAAAGTCAAATAAAGTCTGATAATAGGTGATTCTTACAAAACCGTTTTCTTTAAGCATACCACTTACGTCCTTAACAGTAAAAAAACTTGCCTCTTTATAGAACACGCTCTTTTTCTTCCGATAATATCTTCCTAACAAACTATTTCTATCTACTATGCCGATTATAACTTTACCCCTCTTTCTTAATACTCTCCTTGCTTCATGTAGAACTTTACGGGGATTACGCACAAAACACAAAGCAATAATAACAGCCACGTAATCAAAATAAGAATCCTTAAAATTTAGCTTCTCGCCAACACCAACCCGGACATCAACGCCTCTTTTTCTTGCTATGCTAATGGCTTTAGGGGAAGGGTCTATTCCAAATTTAATACCAAGCGGGGCGGCAAACCTGCCTGTGCCCACACCAATCTCCAACCCTTTCCCTCTTTTAGGCAAAACTTTCTTAATAGCATTTATCTCTGAAAGATAAGCAAACTTGTTCTTGTCATACCAGGCATCGTATTTCTTGAAATAACGGTCAAAAATATTCATTGTGCCGCCTCAAAACATAATACCTTTTGATTAATTTACAGACCTCTCCTCTTATACGGCTTAAGTGAGTTAAATTATTATTCCCGGCTATAAATCCAGGTTTCCCCACCAGCCGTCGTAGAACCTTTGCAAGTGTTCATAAAATTCTTTATTCATTGTATTTCTTTTTACATCTTTCTCCTTAAAAGAGTATTTATATCCTGCGCAATATGACATAAGAAGCTGATTGGCATGATTAATCTTTTTAAACATCTCTTCACATTCTTTTTTGTTCTCTTTACACCTATCAGGATGATATTTACGGCTTAATTTACGGTAAGCCTCTTTGATATCTTCCAAACTCGCAAATTCGCCAAGCCCCAGAGTTTTTCTTGCCTCATCAATCTCTTTATAATCCGCCATATGAATATATCCTATCCACCTTAAATATTTATATTGTTCTCCCTTAACTTACTTAAAGCATTTTCTGCAGCAAGGACTATAGCATTTCCGCGGGGAAAAAATGACTGGTAAGGCTGTGCAGCATAGCTTAAGCTGGCTAGATCCTCACAGTACACTCTCTTTGTATTGCAAAAGTTATCAAATCAATACGTGCAGCAACAGGTTCCCCGCTAACTATCTGACCACCGATAATTCTTCCATTAGTTTTATCTGCGACTAGTTTAACATGCAGTATTTTGGTATTGGGCATTATCGAAAACCTCGTTGTAATCTTGTCGTATCCGGTAATCACATCATAGCCATTATCTTTAGCTAACCTCTCTGTCAAGCCGGCACCCCCTACACAATAATCGTATATTTTCGTTACCGCCCCGTTATAAAAACCGGAGTACTCCCTGCCTTATCCTGCTAAACATCTGCCAAGGGTCTTTGCCATCGGCGCAGCATTGGCAGTAAGCCTGCCCTGCGTAACTTTATCGGTTATTCCACTCTTAAAATAGATGCAGTCGCCACAGACATAGACATCTTTAAAATTCGCTTCCATTCGGCTGTTTATAATTATACCGCCTCTGCCTATTTCAATTCCGCTATCTTTAAGGAGAGTAATATCCGGCTTTACACCCACGGAGAATACAACCAATCCTTTTATTACCCTGCCGCCAAGAATTTTAACTTCAATCACATCTTTAAAACTTATTGATTTTCCCTCGCTTAAAATAATCTTTTCAACATAATCTTTGCCTTCCAGTTTGTTTACTCTTGTGTTTAAAATAAGGTCTATGTCATTCTGTGGTATAAGAGGGATAATGTCATTCATCATATCTTTATCCAGCATGTTGGGAACAATAGAATCTGCCATATCAATTAGAGTTACCTTAAGCCCTGTTGGCTTTAGAACCTACCCCAATAGCCCCCGCCAATAACCACAATGTCAAATTTATCTATGCTGCTCATAATGTTAACCCCATTTACAACCGTTTTGTATATACTTAACCGCTGCTTCTATACTTATATATTACGCAGTTTCAAAGAAAAAACAAATACTTTTTACACCAAAAATTATCAGTGCTCTGTCGGAAATTGCCCGCTTATCAAATATAACTTCTCTATTCACAATGTGTTGCGCTCCGATTGACGGCCTACACATAACTTTTGATTCGACAAGTGTTGTTCCGCAACCGCCGAATAGATCAACAACTAAATCACCCTCTTTCGTGTATTTTGCAGCTAATCGAGAAACTATTTGGAGGATAAATTTTGCAGGATAACAATGACAGCCATATGTAACATATGCTGTATCTTTCCTTGTTTTATCCGCAAAAACCCAAGATGGATCAATCTTGGTTTTTCTTACCAAATCAATTATTGTGTTTGCTTGTATTATATCAATAAGTAGTGTTAAAATAAATTTTTAAAAATCATTTTCGGAGCGTAGCGGAGAAAATACCTTATACCCCCTCTTAAAAAATAAAAAAATTAAAATTTCATTCCTTATAAAAAAGACCAGTCAATAAAAATTATAAATATAAAAAGAAAAATTATTTCACATAACATATTGCGTGTTTGCGAAGTGCCGAAGGCATTTGGCTTTAGCCCGAAGCTCAAAACACGCTGTTAGGCGATGGGCGAGTTGCATTATGCAATATGTGTATCATTTTATTTCACTGTCAATTCAACAATTATCAAAGGGCCCTTTCTTATTTCAAAGTCAAATATCCGGTTAGGCCCTACAGGCCCGGGTCGATCCGGTCCTAAGGACAGTTTGATTCTGGAATGATGGGGGGTATTCTCCGTGTTTTCCTGTTAAGCATAAATTCTAATGCTGGAAGGTTGGAGATTTCAATGGAATTCTTTTTATCAATATTAAACCTATCACCAATTAATCTGTTTAACATTTCAATTTCATCTTCGTATGCAATCAGGGAAATCTTTTCACCTAACCATTGGTTTAAATCTTTGATTAATTGGCCATTAAGCTCATCTCCACACAATGAGTTATAAACCTTTGACGTATATTCATTTCTCATTAGTTTCATCGGTCTTCTGCCTCTGAAAGCACCTGATCTCGAGAGTATTGAAATATCAATAAGTTTCCATTTGCCATATAGGTCAGGATTTTGACAAATCCCTTCATAGGCAGTAATAATGCTCTTAGCTTCTATATTTCTTTCAACAGCCTTTGTTATATCTGCCAGAACACTATTGTGCACATACAAAGGTTGGACAGTCTGTAAGGAACCGTTCATTCCCCAGAGTAATGGAATAAGAAAAGCAATTGAGAGAAAAATGATTTTGTATCCTCTCTTTAAATGGCTAATAAAGTAAAACTGCCGTCAAAGTGTAAACTGGAAAAGTCGGTAATAAATACCGCATTGTTTGTCCATCAGGTGAAGCAGAATAGGCCGTATAATGAATGTTAGTATAACTACAGATGATAAGAAATAGACGGCAATAGACTTAGTATCTGAGTTCTTTTAAAACCTTGACAAAATCACCCATACTAAACAATAACAATACTCCCATACCACTAGTAGCAACCATCACAAGAATTGGAATAAAATGCTTAATTAAATAATTGAAACCGACTAATTCCTGAGTATTGTTTATCAAACTATAACCTGTTATCCAGAATTTACCAAATGCTATATGATTTCGTACGCCTAACGGAATAAGGGAAATTAATATACCAATAATAAATGAAATATATGTCCTTAGAGATATCTTCTTTGTATAAAATAGCCGGAAGATATAAAAAAGAAAAAACAATACAGAGAACAAATTCCCCATAATGAATTGCAGGAGCTATACCTAATTATAAAAGCAATTACAATAAAGAATTTTCAGAATAAAAGAAGTCAAAAAATTGTCTTTTTTCTCCCAAAAATCCGAAAGTCCAATTTGGTCGGGAAG
>Ga0164318_10000716_pt1 | contig 26938 bp, 21 predicted proteins | sample GuaBasSedimGuay9_FD_113734 | JGI IMG/M metagenome (GOLD analysis project Ga0164318, IMG submission 113734) | Subseafloor sediment microbial communities from Guaymas Basin, Gulf of California, Mexico - Guay9, Core 4571-4, 0-3 cm | ecosystem: Environmental > Aquatic > Marine > Hydrothermal vents...
GCCTTGGTCTATATCTATCATCATCAGTCCTTCTGTATTGTCCCATATCAGTCGTAGTACTGTAGTCATAAATAGAAACATTAAAGACAGCTTCTACTTCGTCTGTAAAGAACGGTTCTTTCACATCGAACGTCGAAGTTCTGACAGAAGAGGGATACACAAACTGATTCGCGGAAGGATAACCCCTAATATATGCTGAGAAGCGGATTGAATTAGAAGACCAGAATACATCTCCATAACTAACACCATCAATAGACCAGTCTTTGTCAATGTCTGGCTCGCTTGACAAGTCATCAGTATAATTGACTGAATTAATGTAACCAACTTTCCACCATTTATCGGAATCTGCATCCGGAACTCGAAAGACCAACCAATACTGAACACCTTCATCAAGAGCAATAGATGATGCAGGTTGCGCCCAAGAAGATATAGTCCCTTCTTCTGAGATTGGGATATCTTCTGCATACCACATAAATTGTTGTTCGGTAATCTTTTCCTCCGGATGAGCAGAGCCTGAATATACCTCGGCTACCATAAGATATGCTGGTGAGTCCGAATGAGTATATCTTCCTCTAACCGCTGTAAGCACGTTCCGATATAAGCTCGGAGGGGTAGCAAAGGCTTGAGCCGCATATTTGCCGGGAGAGTCTAATGTGATAAATCCAGCTGATGAAGGAGCAAACGCTTCAGGAATTACAGCCTCGAAGTTTTGAGAGCCTATAACCACGACATAGTTTTTAATATTATCATCTGCATGCTCTAATGGAGACATCTTTAGGATATCTTCTTCATTAACCGTAAATTGGACAGCATCTGATACCTTGTAATATTGTAGTTTTCCGTTTTCATCAACATAGAAATGATAGCCGTCAAATTTGGAGATTCTCGATATTGCATCTCCAAGCATCATATTCGAAAGGTCTATGTATTCTATGAATGACCCAGTATCTGGCTCGACGTCAGGAGGCTCAACATAATATCCAGAGCCTGAAGCATATGTTGCTACGAGCGATGATACAAGATATCCAGAATAAACCTGAGAGTATGTGCAGTTCTGTGGCAAAATAACTCTCCATAAATCATATGTCTTGCCTATACACTGAATTCGAAGAATGGGTGAACCGAATAATTCAAGTTGCTTCCTAGAGATGTATCCAGCAAACTCCATTGAGTCTTGAATGTAAATCACAACTGGATTGTTGACTTCCGTTAACTCGTTTATTGTAGTACCCGAAACCATAATACGAAAGACTGCAGATTTGTAGGAACTCTCATATGAATCCGATATCTCAAGATTCTCTAAATATGACTCATCAAGATGTAATGCATTCTCAGTCCCGCTATTAATATAGATATCTATCAGACTCATACAGCCGTAGCTCTTGCCTTAAACTTCAATTCATTGAGAAATTCATCGATATTCGTAACGCCTTGGATAATTATGGGACCGTGAATAACATACTCTTCTCTGTTCTCTTCTATTGGTGTTGGTAGTCTTCCACCTACATAAGCACCATATTGGAGTTTTAAATCAGGGAAATAACGAGGAATAATTGATTTAAGTAAGCGTTCACCATATCTCCTATACCGACCACCAAGTGGTATAACAGCCTCCGGTCCAGCCTCACCAAGAAGTGCATTTACAGGTCCCTTAACTATCGCTTTACCTAGCGTTCTCGGATTAAGTGGCTTTGGAATACTTCTTGCAGCATTCATAATAGAGGTAGCCACACCAGCTAATCCGCCAAATGCATAAGGCCAAGGTATCTGTCCAGCTTCCATAAGTTCAGCAAGTTTTTTCCTCATTAGGTCGACAGCAGCTTGTAAACTCTTCGTCGTTGCAATCACCTGCTCTTTCCCTTGTTGAGAAATAGCAACAACTCCCCAATGTCCTAGCGGAATTCCACTCCTACCACCTGGACGCACAACATAGGTCTTGATATAATCGACGGGTGTGGCTGCACCACCGCCACCTGCACCTCCGCCTGCACCACCTCCAGCTCCTCCGCCTGCACCGCCGCCTGCACCACCAGTCATACCTTCTGTAATGGTTCTAATTATCAGCTCAAGAATCCACTTGCCCATCGGTGATTTTGTGAAACCTGCTCTTTCAAGCATTTCTGTAACTCTATTGATGAAATTCTGTGTATCCAAGACTGTATCAATAGTGAGCTCAGGATTGTTTGTGTCGAGAATAATCTGAAGAGCGCGTAATCTTTCTGGAGTGAGATGATTAAGAAATGTATTCCAATCTTCAGAATCCCATTTTGTAATCACATCAACAGATTGGCCTGATAAACTCGAAACAGCTTCTAAGAATTGCCTGCGTTTTTCAACTGTCATAGAATTGATGAATGCGTCCCAGTCTTGGTCATCCCAGGAAGTAGTAATACTGAGTGTAAAGTCCATATCTTGCGAACGCATATATTTCATTAATTCTTGAAAATCACCATGGAAGCCCTTGAGGAGCATATCTGCAAAGTCATATCGGAGAGCGTATTGGAATAAAGCTTCACTGCTTTTGTAATAAAGTGATATCATCTCTTTTAGAGTATCATTCATTGTATTGAGGACATTGGTTAAAGATTCTTTCAAGTCTGCTAATTCAGTAGTGATATCATACATTGCTTCTTCTTGAGAGTATGCATCTTCGACTGCATCAACAAACGCATCAAGAGATTCGACTTGCAATGCTGTTGCTATTTGAGCAAGAGTCATGCCATCTGCATACTCTCCAGTGATTTCTGCTATCTTCACTAACGCTGCAGCCGCTATCAATTGAGCATCTGTGAATTCGCTGAGAGAGTCGTAATTCGTCTGATACAGAGTATTCAATGTCTGGAGTATTTCTTCTGCAGTGCTTCCAAAAACATTCGTAAGATTTAAGCGTGATATCAACTCATCATATATTGATGCAACATTATCAACTTCTCCTGCTTCGTCCTGAAGAGCTCTTGCCAATCTCGCTATTATACCAGCAACACCATCTATTGACTCAGCTAAATCTTCACTCACTCCGTACATTTCAAGTTCGTAAGAGATGGCTTCTCCAGTGTTATCAATTAAATCTAAGAATTCTTTAATCACTTCAGCCGAAGCAGCGCCTATTTCTTCTAGGCTTGATACTAGTGGTGTAAGAACATCTTTGAATGCACCTATAGCATCATTCAATTCCTGCTGCGCTTCTCTGTAAGCAATAACTATAGAAAGCTCCTCATCAGTAAGGAAGGTAAGTTCATCCAAACCTTCTCCGGTGTTTATATAGTTGTCAACCAGCTGACGCTGTTCTTCATTTAGACGTTCATAAACTGCAGCCAACTTCGGATTTAATGCAAGTAATTTACCTTTTGCTCTCATCATCTGTGCATATCCGTCTATAAGGTCCTGATTTATCAAACCTTCTTCTGCAAGTTGTTTGAACAATTCATCAAGTTGCTCATCTTCTCCAGTTCTCAGTTTATAGAGCTTGTATTCAATTTCATAAAGTTTCTTCCTAGCTTCATATAGTAATTTAGCTTTTTCTGCTAGAGCTCGTTCACCCTTCTCCAATAAGAACTGATATGCCTGCTCTTTAGCTTCAAGCGATGTTATTTCAGCCTCAATCTGAATATAACGTTCACGAAGGTCTATTAAATCTTCTGCAGTCCTCAGCAAATCCTTCTGCACATCTGTCAGCATCATAATCGTCTTACCTTCCGCAGTTTCAACTTCTACGCCATGTTCCATTATATATTGCAATTGTCTACGCAATGTTGCCAATTGTTTTGTAGTTTGTGCATTTTGCTCCTCCAATTGCATACGCTCTCGCATTGCAGCAAATAATTTATATTCAGCATTTCTAACCTCATTTGATTGAGCACCATAAATTGCAATAGCATTTGCTAAATCCTTAATTGCTTGCTCTTCTTCTCTCAATGCAGCATTTAATTCATTTTGAGCAACGAATAATTCATAAGACTGCTGAGCCATATCTTCGAGTAGTCCAACAATCTTATCGAAAGGACCTGGCAAAGCTCTCATAGCCTGTAGGAAGTTCTTAAGAGAAGTTAAGAAGTCTTTCCGTGCATCCTCAGCTTCACGCTCTGCTTGGACATATGTCTCTACAGCTTCTCTCACTCGTCTATAATCATCAGCGGCGGTACGAAGAACATCATTTAATGCACTTTGAGTATGCGCTAGCCTGTCATTAGCTTCTCTTAATCTAGATACAGAATAACTGAGTCCAACTAACTCTCCGGCAAGCGGACCAAGAATTTTAGCAGCTTCAAAATATGTGGTCTTGAATATCTCTATGAAGGCATCTTTGATTTCCTGATACATCCTCATATCAACTGGATAATATCCACCGGTATATATCACGTTCCATGCAAGTGTAACAACTCCTTCGACTGATACTTCTTTACCGAGTCTCTTCTCTAATTCGCTAGCAACTTCTTGCCAGACATCCATGTAATCTCTTGCATTCTCAACCATATGTCTAAATGCATGCTTTGCAGCTTCGTCCATATTTTTCGTCTCTCTCAGATATCTATTGCCAACTTGAATTATTGAATTCCTCCATTCCTCAGAGAAATGAATACTTTCGAGTAGAGTGAGATTCAGACTCCTAAGTTCATCTTTTGCTTTTCTTGCCGAGCTGCCGAAGAGAATAAAGTAGCTAACTGCGGTGCCTAATGCAATGAGAAGTAGTGTGATAGGATTCTTGAGCATTGCCGCATTAAGTGCTCTTTGTGAAAGTGCGGCAGCACCTGTCGCAGCAGCAAGCGTCTGTTGAGCTTTAGCATATAATTCGGCTGCTATAGCTGCTTGGAATGTAATTTTCGCATTTCTACTCAATGCAGCAGCTTGAAGGAGCTGGAGACCTATGACGTATTTAGTCATGAAGGAGACGACAGCCATTGCAGCCTTGTAACCAATCAAAAGCGAAATAAGAATCTTGAGTGGAGGAAGAACTACAGTCTTCCATTTTCTGAAGCCTGCTGATATAGCTTCTATCATTGGAACAACCTTTGCTCTTATTATACTAGCACCCCACTCGAACATTGGAATGAGTGATTGTCCTAGAGTGATAGAAGCAGCTTGAAGAGCATTAGAAAGCTTAACTAATGCACCCCAAAGAGTCCTCTCCTGATATTTTGCAACCGATTCTGTGATTCCCTGAGACATTTCGAGCATCGCTGCAAACCGTGCAACATCATCAGCTGCATCGACGAGAACCATTGCAGATGCAGCCGTCCTAGCCCTGAACATTGCAGCAGCTTCTGTTGCACCAAAACCAGCAGCCTTAAGCTTATAAAGTATCTCAACTAAATTATAGTATTTTGGATTTACATCATCTGCAGTAAGTCCTAATTGCTCAAGAGCTTCAGCCGCTTGGTCTGTCGGCTTTAGCAATCTGGTGAGTATCATATTGAGCCTCTGTCCTGCTTGTGAACCCTCTAAACCTCTATCAACCAATGCCGATACTGCAGCTACGGTTTCTTCGAGAGATAGACCTAAAGAGCCTGCAGTTGCACCAACATATTTCATAGCTTCTCGTAATCTTTGGAAGTTCATGAAAGACTTTGTTATAGCTGCGGTGAATACATCGACTACTCTTGCAGTTTCTGACATATCAAGATTGAATGATTTCAATACGGTGAGAACTGCATATGTGGCATCTTCTAATGAAGTTTGGGTTGCAGCAGCATAGTTAAGAATTGGGATGAGTTCCTTCTTTGTAAGCTTGGAAACATCATAACCAGCTGATGCAATCTGATAGAAAGCCTTAGCAACATCAGTAGCTGAGAAAACTGTTTCCTTAGAGAGAGTCAGTGCAAGCTTTGAAAGGTGGTCAACAACTTCATCGAATGCATCGCCAAGATAACCAGAGATTGTCGCAGCATTAACTATTGCTCTCTGGAATTCTTTAGTGCTTTCAGCCATCTCTCTGAATCCTCGAACAATTGACATTACTAGTTGTACACCAATTGTGAATGTGATATAGTGAGCAATCTTTGCAATCAAATTCCTAAAGGAGAAGATGATTCTGAGTGTTCCCAATATGGATTCTCGAGACCTGCGATACATCATAGAAAATGCTGCTGGCAGCTCTTTGCTGATATCCGTTTTCATCTTTTGTGTTGCCTCTCTGGTCTTTTCTGCGGCTTTATCAATTGCGATTTGAGCTTTAGCAGTAGACTGCGCAGCAGCTTTAGTTATATTCTTTACAGCCTTCTCAAATTGCTGTGCAGTGACTCCGAATGGTTTAAAACCTGCTGCGATTTCTTTAGAGATGGCATTAAGTCCAGCTTGGAGTACTTTTCTAAATTGCTTTAGCTGTCCTGCAATTCCTCGGAAATCGAGGACTAATCTAACCGATAATTCACCAAGGGAAGGCATAATCCATCACAATATTCAGGAAATTGTCGTAGAAGGCACAGAAATGGCCGTAGGGACGTTTTTCGTCTTTACGAATATAATATGTCTCGGAGGTGCTCGAACTCGTCCCAGAACGCAAATATGACGCTTTTAAAGGCATTTCTGGAGACATTTTGAGCCTATTATTCAATTTCGACAAGCTGAAAGACTTCACGCTGAATTATTTGTCCAGAACCAAGTGCACCACCAAGGAGAGACCATCCAGACCACTCTACTGTGTATAGACCGAGCATCGCATTAGAAGATGTTTCGATGAAATAGTAGTATTTACCAACATCAGATTTGAATGGTACGGCATTATCCACTAGTTTGGTTCCATCTGGTTTATAAACGTTAAGTCTTGGATAGAGAGGGTCAACTAACTGACCAGATGATTTAAACTCTGCAGTTACTTTGATGGTTGTTCCGCGTTCGTAACAGTTATAAACCATATCTTCTTAGAGATATTGACATCTAACAGACTGCAGACGCACGTGCAGATATTTCCATAATTGGTGACATGGATGTTTCAACTGTATCAATGAAACCGCGTCTGAAGATGTAGACTGTGAACGTATGAGATGCATAGTTTGGTCCTGCGAGAATTGTCTGAAACGTGTAACTCCGTAGCGGAGCTTCAGGCACAAGATAGGAGTTGATATTATAGGCAATAGAGTATCTCCCTTGAAGAACAGCATCAAGAACAGCCTGTCTAGCAATTCCCAGTTTTAGGAGTATAGACGCAATCCTATATGTCTCTGAATACGTCTTTAGGAGAAGTGAATCAATGTTTAGTGTTTTAGAGTTTCGTCTGACTATTAGGGAATCATATGGATAGTTTAAAGAATTAACTGTTATAGCTATCATATTGAAGGGATATGATTGAAGAGTTTCGCGAGACATTATAGCATCAAGGTATATGGAAACAAAGTTTGCAGCTCCAATAACTGCATCGAATCTATGATGTTTTTCCATCTCTATAGAAAGGATGGCGTCTAATATTTGTTGAATAGAGATATTGGTAGCCATTAGGAGTGCGTTAATAAACAAGGAACTGCTTTTAATGCCAGATAGTATTACATCGAGAGTGTGTTCTTTACCGAGAAGAGTGGAAAGAGTAGTGATAAGATGGTAGGATTCTGACATTCTCTTTTGAGTTATTGCATCAATAAGTGAATGTATAGTCTTTGCCGCTTGTAGACTCGTATCAAATGGAAGGCTCAATGATTTTAGCGTCTGCAACATTGCATCGATATCGAGCTCTTTTGCATTTATCTGAGAGAGCAGTGAATTGAGAAGATATTCAACTTCAACATTTTGAATTTCACTAATCGCATCAAGTATATAAGAGCGTACGGAAGTTTGTTCTAGAATCGAGTCGAGATACATTGAGACAAATGCTGCAGCTCCTACGATTGTATCGAATCTGTATTTAGTTGATGTCGTTTTAGATAGAACCGCATCAAAGACATGCTCGATTGAAACAGTCGGTATTGAAAGAAGTGCATCTAAGAACATTGAAGTTGACTTATATGCAGACAGCAGTGTGTTGAGAAGATATTCCTTGCCTAAAAGTTTCTGAAGAGCAACAATAATATTGTAGGTTCTTTTAGTCTTCTGTTGCGTCAGTGCATCAAACAAAAGAGAAATCATCTTTGTTGCTTTTAATCTTGTATCAAAGGAAATGTTCAGTTCATTAAGAGCTTGGAGGATAGAATCAATATTGAGTTCTTCAACATTAGTTTGCTGAAGAAGAGCATCCAATAGCTGTTCAACTTCTAGATTTTGGAGCTCAGCTATTGCCTGTAGTACGTATGATTTCATCGTTGTCTTTTGCAGGATAGTATTGAGATAATGTTCTGCAAAATTTGACGCACCAACAACGGATTGGAAGCGATACATCAATGATTGAACTCCAAGAATAAGCGTATCAATTGAATGTGTCACTTCTTGATTCAGGATAGACAGGAAGGAATCAATCTTTGTGGCAAGAGTATATGTCTTAAAGATGAGAGCCGAGATATCATGAGATAAAGATGCTGTGCGCTGTAGGAGAGTATTGAATACATGTGATATTGATTTTGTCACCTGAATTAACGTGTCTATCTTGCTCTTTATATCAAATGTCTTCTCAAGAATGGCAGACAGGTCGTAGGACGCTAACAGATTTCTCAACTCAAGGAGGGTGGAAAGAACTTGCGAGAGGATATACTCACCTTGCAATAAGGCATCAATAGCCTGCTCTTTGGTTATATTTGGCTGCATAATAATTGTATCAATTTCTTCCGATAATGCCTTGGTTTGCTGCAATATCGTATCAATCTCAGCAGTAATAGGCGTTGTTTGCTGCAGGAGAGAGTCCAAAGAGTGCTGAATGGCATAGAGTTTAGAAAGGAGTGTATCATAATCACAAGCAATCTCCTTGGTTTCTTGGAGAATCGCATCAAGCTTTTTGGAAAGATAAAACGTTTTTTGAAAGAGCGAATTAATTGCATAATGCTTCTTTTCAAGAGATTGAAGGAGGGATGAAAATGTATGCTGCTTTAAGTTGATTTGTTCAAGAAGCGTATCAATAGAATAGTCTGTAAACTGGCGATTAAAGTATGAATAATCAAACCGTCCTGTATCAAATAATGCGGAATAAACCGTCATACTCCCCAATCAAAGTCTGATATCTTTAAATAAGATTCGGTATCTTTCGATGTGAATACATAAGCTTGATTACCGACAGTATGATATGCATTGAGACATTTCTCTCCAGTTGTGATTGTTTCTTGGAGGATGACATCTATACGCTTAGATGGAGGAACTAAGCTAACATTCCAAGTTATGTCAGTATGCTCACCAAGATAAGATGCTCTCACATGTAAATCCTGACCTTCTGTAGCGATATTCTGAATGTTATGAAGATATTTGCCGTTGCTGTCAGAAGTAACTGTCACTTCGGATGTTCCCGAAATCTTCACTGGAAGATTCGGTAGAATGTCCTCATTGGAGTCTTTAGTTTGTCCATATATCGGAAATGGAATTGGTAGTGTCATGCTTCAGGTCCAGGTATATTCCACGTTCTGGTGTCACCAACTTTGGTATACACTACAGTGAACTTATCAATCTCTACATTTAAATTAGAGAAGCCAACAACATATATCTCCCATTCGTAAGTGCTGTTATCCCAATAGCCTATAACTTCGCCGTCTTCTAAGCCTGCGTCATCAACGATGTCTGATAGCGTTGTAGTTGAGCCAGTATAACCAGTATAGTTAGCTCCTTTATTTGTTGAATTGATTAGAAGGACTGTTCTTGTAGCGCTGTAATTGATGTAGTTATTGGGAGTTGCATATATCTCAACGGTTCCGGTATCAGTGAGATAAATTCTAATGACATCGTAGGTGTGGATATAGAAGTCTTCGCCGGTGCCATCACCATAATAGAATATCCAAAGACCATTCTCAGAATCCCAAGTTGTGCCATTCCAGATTGCAATATATTCGGATGCCTCATCGAATCCCGGAATGTCTTCAACAGCTTCAGACGCTGTGCAATTCTTTCCAACCCATATGAAATAGTCTTCTCCATCTGCACGAACTACCATGCGGAATGTGGACTTGACTTGAATATCAGGGTCATTTACTGTTCCATCTTCTCCATCGAAAGCGTAGAACAATATGTCATAGACGCCGGCCTTTAGTGTAGTGGAATAAGAATATAAGGCTCCGGTTAAATTATCACCAGAAACATATGTCATACTTGCATTTAAATACCATCCAGGTTTAGTGATATTAACTTTTATCTCACTTGGAGAATCATTATCTGGGTCAGAATATGTGATATTAAAATAGAAAACCGTGCTGCTTGCCTCTCCGACCGATGGTGTCGCTGACGGATTAGATAGTGTTGGCGGTGTGTTTTCAATAGTTCCTTCAATGTAAAGAGATGTACATCTGATTTTCGGTGATGGTATCGCCATAGCCGGGTCAAAGTAGAAACCAACCTCTAAGTTTGTCAAATCATTAGCTGTCCAGTTTTCATTTGTGAAGGGGTTCTTTGAAATATAGACGATAAATGTTTGGTAGTTTGTGTTGTCAACCCTTATCTTCGCAATTCTTGTTAGTTGAAAGCCGGATTTCAATGTGACATATAGGTGATTATATGTACCACCGGTTGCTCTCGACACTATAACTATCTTCAAATATTTAAGCTTCGATGTCGTATCTTCAAAATTAAATGTCTCTTCGCCGATACCACCCTCGATGTATGTTGTGTCGCTATCGTGAGAAGAGCCATCATCGATACACTGCCATTTGTAAGTTGCACCGTGTGCGGTAATATCATCATCATTGACTGTACCGTTGTCATTTGGAAGGAGAGTAAGGTCTGGTGTTGGATAATTTGTTCTGATAGTCTTAACAAAAGTCTTAGTTCTTGTCACGCCAGTCGATGAAATAGTATAGCGTAGAGTGTAGTTGCCATAGTCACTCATAAATGTTGTATTACTTATAGTTATCTGATTCTGCTCAGTGGAACCTACTCCTTCTTCCAGTGTTTGATACTCGCCATCAATTAGGCCTTCATATTTGTAGTAGTATGCATAACTTAATCCATCAAGTCGACCATGAATTTGCGGCTGAAGTTGGTCGGTATCATTCTTTTCTATATAGAAGACTGACCAGCTGTTATCATAAGGATGTGTTTTGAACTTCATGACTGCTTTGGAAGTGACAGAATCCGCTGTGCAAGTAACATTGATAAGATATGTTGTATCGGTGCTGGAGCATCCTGAGTACAGAGTTGAATAGATTCCGTAATTTTCCACATCACCATCAGAGAAAGATTTAGCGAGCTGCCAGTTTCCGTCTTTGAAATAAACATCTGCACTATCAATGTCCTTATTGTTGAAATTGATAAATTTGAATTTAGCATAGGGATGACCTGGAATGCTGAATGTATTGTTCTTCATCGTGGGGCCGTAAACCTCAATGTTTGTGTATTCTGGATACTTTGGACGAAGAGTGGGGTCACCAAGTACTGATAATCCAGAAAAGGATGTTGTAAAGCCCTTTTCGTTCAATAAATTCATTATCGCATCACCGAATGTATAATTATCTGCGTAGATGTATTGGATACACTGATACACAACAGGACCGCTGATAGTTTTTGTACTTCCAATAGTCATCACAGCCCCACCTACCTGCCAGAGAAGAACTGGAAGAGTATCTTGGTTTGGAACATCATCCAGCCAAGCATTATCGCCACAACCGCAGGAAATCACGATAAAGGCTTTTTCTTCTGCACCAGTGTAGTTAAAACACCCATCATCTGGCGAATGGTCTGGGTCTTCCCACCAGTAACCTCCATGAGCCCTGACGAGATACATATAGAAGCCCTCTGTATAGCCTTCATGAGTTCCATTAAGATATTCCGTCATTTCGGATGAATTATGCACACTCTCATTAACACAGTGGTCAAAGCCCGGCGATTCCGGTGAGTCTAAGTAACCAACATTGTCGAGGATGTTGAGATAGGTGTAATTCAGATAATCAGTCCATATTTCGTCATTCACTTCATATGTGCTTATGTTCATTGAGTACATAATGACGTTTTTATTAATCTCGGCATCATATGCCCGTGCTTCGTAAGCCTTTGTTTTATTGAACCAAGCATAGAATTGTGAATCTGTCTCGAAAGGAACTCTACCAACTGGAATATCTATCTTACCATCACTTAAATCGCTTCCGCCTTCACAGAAATAATCATCGTCGTCTTTGTTCTGTGTGCCGTTAAGTGCACCAAAGTACCACATGTCGACTGTTGCTACATCGTCCCACATTGGCTCTGATTCATAAGTCAACCTGTATGCTGTCTTACCAAATATCAATACAGCTTTGATAGCATTATCATTGTAAACTTTATCACGAATGAAATTTCTTACTTTACAAGCGGTATCATTGTAACCAGAAGCTGCATTCCAAGAAGACTGAGAAACATACCATGGATTTGAAGGATTTTTGTCACCCCATGTCCCATCTGCCCAATAGTCTTCATCGTTTACAATGCTGTCTATGGTCTTAATGTAAACAACATATTCTGTGTTTGCCTCTTTCCACTCTTTGTATTCTGTCGCCAAATCATAGTCGCTTGCATCACAAATTACATAGATATGTGGACTGGTGGTCTTAAAATGCCAGATATCAGAAGAAGTATTATGGATTGAATCATCAGCATAAACTCGCCAATAATATGTCGTTCCTTCTTCCGTAAATTCACTATAGGTATGAGAATAAGTTGCATTAGGTTCCTTATTTGTATCCGTTCCATCGTAATACCAAGTTGAGCCATCATAGGAATAGTACCATGAGATATTGAGAGTATCGCCATCTTCATCTGCAAAGTATGCTGAACATGTAATACCACTTGGTGAAACAGGGATATCAACTGAGCCGTTTGCGGGATTAGGATTAGAGATGGTAGGTGCTTGGTTTGAAGTTACAGAATAAGTAATTCTCATTTTGATATAATCAACCTGACTTGCAGCGGATTGACCTGAAGAATTTACTACTCCTTGAGCAAATAGTTTGAAGTTTGAATTCGAGAAATCGTTTGGAACCCATTTGTGTGTTCCCCATAAATCATTACTACCACCTACAGAGACCGCTTCTTCTGAAGTACTTTCAAACTGTATTATTTTACTTTCGCTCCAGCTGCTTCCTCCATTCCATGAAAGTTTGACCGATATTCGAGAGTCATCTGGTTGAGGTATTACAAGCAATATATTACCCTCAAATACTACTTCAATACCCTTAATAGTTGCATAACTTGGAATGTCAACATCGAATGTATAATAGTCCTCTTCATCCTTATCAGAGGAGCAATATACGATAGCATAATTGGCATCATCTTCTAAGGCATTTTGCGGATTCGTCCATTCGTTCTTGATGGAACCATAGTTCTCAGGGTCAAACCAATCAGTTGTGTGTGTCTCGCCCTCAGTGTGGAAGTGATATGTCTCACTCACGTTTTCTGTTCCATCATCAACATATACCCGCCACCAATAAGTTTGGTCGTATTGATAAAATTCTTCATATGTATGAGAAACTGTTGTGTTTGCAGAAACGGTTTCTGTTGCGACATTATGCCATTCTCCTGTTGAAGCGTTTGTAGCCCACGTGACTGTGAGAGTGTCTCCGTCTTGGTCGCTGACATATACAGAACAAGTAACTCCAGCATCTGATACTGCAACATTAGTAGAACCATTGGATGGATTTTCGTTGGATAATTCAGGTGCGGTGTTTCCGCCTGTAGTATAATAGACAGTTATCCTAACATGGTCAATAAGAGCACTTCCACCATCTGGAGCATCTACTTTAGCAGAAATCGCAACACCAAACTTATCATCATTTATATCATCAGGTGTCCAACTTGCTCCCCACAAATCATTGTCTCCACCATATGATGCATAGGCATCAGAGTCTGGCCAATGTGTATTAGTATCTGCCTTATCATCTCCAACAACTTCATCATATTTTATCAACCGTATGCTGTAATCAACTATATATCCATTCTTTAAATCCGCTTTCCTCTCGACTTCCACTTTTATACCATTTATAGTCGCACCCGATGGAATGTTAAATCCGTATTGTTGAGTCCATAGATAATGAGTTCGAAAGATGCCCTTATATTCAGCATACGCATATTTATTGTCGGAGTCACAAGCACAATCTGGGTCTCTCCAGTCTATGGTCCCGACTTCATTATTATTTATTGCCTTATTGGGACTATTTGGTCCCTGAGAGTCCAAAGTGCCGGCTGTTGGAATTAGGATTGATGATGCAAGTAATGTGCTCGCTATTAGAAATTCTTTCCATCTACGCAATATAATATCCTTTGAAAATATCACTATAAGACCTGAAGTGAATGCTGCGACTATAAACCCGAGAAGAGGAGAAATGTGCAGACCTGCTAGGCCAAAAATTCCCAATAATCCGCAGGTTAGGAGACTGAATACCGCTATAAGAATTACCAAATCTAGCTTTTTCATATTATGCTACCAGCCATGAAGCCTAGACATTTGACATCATCATCGTCGCTTACAGAGGCTCCTGAATAAATTATTCGTATGGTGACATTTGAGCCTGCATCGACACTCGCAAGCGGATTGCCAATTTTCACAACATTACTCGATGTTGAATAAATTACGGTGCTTCCGCTGAGGAGCTCAATCTTTAAATCAGCCACAGAATTGCCATCAACATCTGATATGCAAGCCTGCCAGAGATAGAAGGATTTATTGCTTGGTAATTTGAATCGTGCAAGTCTAATATAACGATTTCCTTTGAGACCAACTGCTGGAGAAGCAAACGTCAGGGGAGGAAGTGTATTTTGCCAAGAGCCATCCAAATAAGTGAGTGTATGTCCATCTGCCTCAGAGTCGATTGAAGTATCGGATAAATCAGACAGTGCATGAGTGTGTGTTGCAGAGGCGAAGGATGATGCATCATAAGAAGAAGATTTTATTTTATCTTCACCGGAATCATAAACAAGGAATTTGTCTGCTGTGAATGATGAATTGTTTGTTCCACCATTGCTAACAGCAAGAATGCCAGTAGCATTAGATAAATCTCTGTCAGAAGAGTGGTAATGTAGGTCTGTATCTCCACCACCAGTTAATGCATCTTTCTGAGTGGCAGTTAGGTGGATAGAAGAGTCCTGAGAGTGGTCATAAGCAGTATTCCAATTGGCAGAGTTGTCTGTTACATAAGAAGTAGAACCACCAGCGATTTTAACTAACCCATCAAAAGACGAGACATCAGCGTTGAGGCCTCCACGCTCATATGCCAAAGTTCCAGAGTTTATATCAGAAGCATCATGAGTGTGAGTAGCTGGAGCAAAGGAATTTTCATCATATGATGTTGATGCCAGCTTACTACCGTCATACGCAATGAACTTTCCAGTGGTGAATGAAGAATTATTTGTTCCACCATGGTCAATGGATAATATACCTGTCGCATTTGATAAATCCCTATCACTTGAATGATAGTGAAGTGAGCTATCACCGCCATCTGTCAAATCGTCTCTTTGAGTTATTGTGAGCTTTCCATAAGTCGTACCATCGGGAACATCATCAAGAGAAACTTGGTTTGTGCCAGTTCCCCAATCTATGTGGCTACTCTTTACTGTATCATTGGCGTCTTGAATTGCACCGACTTGAGAATAGGTTACGTTGTGCGGATTGGATGTATTTGTAATATGGTCATGACCCGTAGAAGAGGGGAAATAGTTCTCATCGCACTGACTCTTTGTATAGTATCTATCATCATGTAAGTGAGAGCCGGAAGCAACTTGGTCGCTGCCGCTACCTATTTTGTTTTCATCAACTAAATCATCATAAGCAGAAAATCTAGCTGTGGAAAGCGTTCCAGATGTAATATCGCTAGCATCATGCGTATGCGAAGCAGGAGCAAAAGATGAAGAATTATAGGTTGTAGATGCAAGTTTCGTTCCGTCATATGCAATGAAATAACCATCTGAGAAGCTCGTATTGTTTGTGCCTCCATGAGAAATGTCCAACACGCCGGTTGCATTTGATAGGTCTCTATCGGCTGAATGATAGTGTAATGATGTGTCACCACCACCAGTGAGTTGTGATTTCTGTTCTGGTGTGAGATGAATATTATTATTGGAAGTATGCAATGCTAACTGACCTGATATTCCTTCTGTGTAATCCACAAAATCATTCCAGTCTTCAGCAAGTATTATATCGCCTGGAGATTTTGTATCGTTAAATGCCATATTTATTCATATTTCATTTCGACATTACCATTCTCGTCAGCATACAGCATAACTTTATAATTTCTACCAGCAATGGTTTCCTGAAAGCCGACGACATATAACCGCCATCTTCGTTCGCGAGTATATTGCTTGCTTGTCACTCTTATTAGTTCAAGATAGCCACCACATTTTGGGCAATGACCATGTCCACCCTTCTCAGGTGGAGTGGATTCAGTAGCGCTGAATAAATCGTATTTCTCTCCACATTGCTTACATTGCCAATAGTCGTGTTTTCCACAATGTGGACAGATTGGAGAACGCCAGTAGGAATCTCCAAAGAATTTGACGCTTCCAGTAGCCTGAAATTCTTTACCACAATTCTCACAAATTCTAAACTCTTCAATTGAGATAAAATTCCTCATAAAGAGGATAAAACGTTTATTCTTATTAATCTCAACTTCAATTTTCGGAAGAAGAGGATTGGAAATTGCAGGTATCCCACGCTTATTCAATTCAACAGCTAAATCATATGGAATGGGATACCAACCAATCTTAACCAACTTAGAGTTGTCAATAATCTTAATAGAGTTCTCTTTAAATGTATTCAAATCAAACTGACTTGCATAGGTTCCATCATTATAATGTGCTATCCAAAAATATACGAGAGGGCGAGGCTGGGATGCCATTTCCACCGCCTTGTATGGCTTGTAATCTCCAATAAACATTAAACATTACGCCTCATCATACACGAACGTTGCAGTCTTCAAGTCCTTCAGGCCCGGTGTAGCTCCTGGACCAACAATAAGCTGTGTAACTACCAGATGTGACTGTCCTGTCTGAGAGGATGTGAATGCAACTCCAGCTTGTACCATAAGCGCGCTAGACTGCGAGGAGAAGTGTGTTATGCTCGTATACTTTCCAGGCGTAGATGAATAGTATGAGTGTGTCGTCTCGAGGGGGTCTCCAGTCTCACCTTCCGTACCAGTTGCCTGGTCGTACTGGCTAAATGGACATCCTTGTGTTTTCGTTCTCCAATCACTCTCTGAGCTTGAAGAGACACCGACTATTAAATCACCGCCAGTTCCTAACTCCCAGTCATCATGTGGAGAGCTATCCCAAGTCTGATAATATCTGATATCTTTGATGTGTGTAGATGGCGGACTCGTAACGTCTAAACAGTGGCTCTTCCAATAGGAACGATTGGTCCCACTATCTGGAATCGGGATTGGATAGTCAGTTAGATTGGATTCTGGTCTGTCTGCAGTGTAGTATCTCGATGGATTGGATGTATCCTTCAGTGTGAGTGTGGGAGATGCTTCAGAACCTGTAACTTCCTTAATATATACCGTTGCAGGCATATTCCATCTATACTCTATTTAAACATGAAGAGAAACATGAAATATACATCCAGAGCTCACTTACGTCTGAACCTCCGCTTCTTCTGTTCTTGCAGCATCTTCTTATATTGCTGTTCTCTGAGCTCAGCAAGATACAGCAAATATCTTTCTATAAACATCATGCCAATAGGGTCTTCACGTCTTAACCGTCCGAGTTGTTTCGGTGTTACCCGGAAGAATTCACAAAGCTTTCCTTCGAGAAGGCCTAAATCACTCTTTACGAAAGGATTCGAGTTCTTCCTCGCTGATTAATGTGGAGCGTTGAGTAGCTGCTATGAGTTCGAATATGAAATTTTGGAGAGTCGTAAAGGAGACATGTTTTGACCAGAATTCTTCGTCTAGTTTTTCATCAACGGAAAGCCTAGCAGCAAGCTTAGGCAATTTCTGATATATCTCGGCCATCTTAGCTAAAGAGTCTGGGTCAGCACGTCCTTCGTATTTCGCAGCTTCGGCAGAAAGCATCAATATATCTATCATTTCTTGTGGACTTGGCTTCTTTGCCTTTATTGTTCGCTTCGTTTCAGGTGATGTATAGAATGTCACAAAGATTGTATCTTCCTCATAATCTCTTTCAAGTTTTTCTCTAGTTGCGAGCTGTCTGAGCAGTTCAATTTTCTTCTTTTCTTCAGTCTTCTTCAATTTTTCTAGGAACTCCTTCTTTTCCTCTTCACTAACATTTGGTCTTGTTTGGGACGTCTGCTTTTCAGCCATCAACAGAACCTCCTAACTATGAGCTCTGGACATTAAACATATAGGCTCAAATGTAACTTCAGAAGTCTTTGATGTATGTTCCACCGCCAGGCAGATATGTCACCGAAGATACTTTGTATGGCATTAGCAATGAAAAGTCTATGGACCCTTCAGTAATTGTGGACGCATCTCCAATGGATATATCAAATCCTGTTATCTGAGCAGATTTAAAGTAGAAGTGCAGAGATTTGTCGCCAACGCATCCAGATATTTCAACCGTATTACCATTTATAAGAGCCTCCAATAAAGCTCCAGCAGCTGAATGAGATAACTTTGCAGCTGTTAGAGAGCCCTCAACGCTGATTGGACCTTGCATATAGAAGTTTCCTTTTTCACCGACCAATGGCTCTTCAATGGTATCTCTTGAAAGAGTCAATGAGAAGTCTGAAATACCTAATGCAGCATGAGACAGTCCTTTGATTGTTATGCTCGCATTTTCTCCGGTATAGGTTTCAGTCGCCATATTACGACGCGTCTGTTATATATCCATTGGAGTAGGTCACATTATATGGGTCCATCACTGTAAAGTCGATAGACGCCTCTGATATCGTATCTGCATCGCCTATTGATATGTCATAACCAGTAATCTGGCATGAGACGAAGTACCAGCGGAGAGAGCCATCAGACACGCAACCAGATATTTGGACGTATTCTGATTCTACGATACTCTTGAGAGAGTCTGCAGCACCGGAAGCAGCAAACTTACAATTCGTGAAAGAACCTTCAACGGAAAGACCGCCTATTTTGAAGTAGTTACCAGGCATTCCAACGAGCTCCTGTTCAACTGTATCTCTCGAAAATGTTAAGGAGAAATCAGATATTCCCCAGAGTTGGTGCCCTTTATTTGGCAAATCTCCGGCAGATGTGGCGATGTAGATTTTTGCGTCCTTTCCGCTAACTATTCCTGCCATATTATTCACCTACTCCATCAACATTGACATACATTCAATCTTCATTAAATTTGACTCTGGTCCATGTAACAATTTTTCTATATGCGTTGATACTGTCTTCATAGGTGTCGACATCAGCGGTCTTATAATATATACCATCCGCATTGAAGAGAATCTCGCGAATTCTATCTGCTATCTGAAGAGTTTGCTTTCGAGATTCATCGGAGAATATGTTTATTTGCCAACTTATTCTTTCTTCCCATAATCTCTGACCGCTAGGTGCCGTTGCATATCCTAGAGAAGCTGAGTCTTCACCTCCAACTTGGACAATAACTATGCAGGGATATGATGTTGGAGCTTTTGTCCATCCAACTATTATGTTTTCTGGATTTACCATTTGAGTTAACTCTGTATCAGATATCAGCAAATTCCTTAACTCAACGTCTGCTGCCAGCGACATCTTCAAAGCATAGAATATATTATACGTCGCAAAGACGATGCAATTACATCTCTAATTTGCTTGCGATTCTTCCTTCCGCTTATGGCATTTGTGAGATAGTGATATCCACTCTGCAAACGTACCATAGCTCTGAACGCAACTATAGCTCCCTGCTCTTTGCCTATTGGCCATCCACGATATATTCCACCACGTCTAGGCTCTGCAGCACCAGTTCCCAGAGAAATTTTTATTGGACGTGTAGAAATAATGGCCCATCCTGGTCTACCAAATTCAACAATTGCTGCATGTTTAGATGTAAACTTAAGCTCTGCTACAGCTCTTGTCGCTTTAGGAGTAGCAACAATTCTCTTTGATTCTTCTATTGGGTCTGTTGACTGTCCATATGTTCTCGCTTTCTCTCGAAGATTTTGAAGAGCAATGTCAGCCGTCTTTTCTGCACCGTCAATTGCAGCATAAATTGACTGAGTCTTTAAGATATTAAGAAATTTGCGAGATTTGTTGTAGATTGTATCAAATCCCTTAAATTCAACCCTCAATCTCACGTAATATCACCGTTTTATGATGATGAGATGAATCTGAATATACAGCAAGAACTTCAAGAGTCTTATTTCCCCAAATTAATCTATCTTTCTCAGTAATGGACGCAGATGATGGAAGAAAGCCCTTATATCTGGCATGCTCATATTCGCCGGATAATGTGAGACGCTCCTCAATGGTTATTGGTACAATTCTAGCTTCTATGCTGCTTCCAGAACTCCATGAGTATATACGTTCGCCAAGCTCATTAATTGTCGGTGTTCTTGAAAGAATTGTTACAGTCGTGTTCAATAAGGATTTGAACGTCATAGAGAAATGGTGAGAAGTGAAACATTAAGACTCATTTGAGAGCCTAATCTTCCAAACAGGAGATATTGAATTCAATATGTCGAGAGCGATTTGCTCCCACGTTTTTGCAATCTCATACGGAGAAACTTTGGTTCTGCTTCTAGGAGAGGAAGCAGCAATTTTGTAAGAGTAGTCACCAAGTTTTTCAGAATCAATAGTGAGATAATCTTTGGCGAGTGCAGGAGAATAGATAAGTTTGGACGCTACTAAGAGGAGAATTGGAACCTTAACTTTATCTGCTGGCGGCGTCTTGCCGCCGAAATATGCATTAATCACAAACTCCTCAACGGCTTGGATTTTTAGGAGTATTTCAGCTTTTGATACTTTATCATAAGGTATTGGCGGTGTAAAGAAAGTACGAACATCCGCTTCGCTAACAAATTTAGGGGTGTAGTCAACCATATCAATCACCTATCCAAGGTAATGTCCTAATGTCTATAACTTTTCGCCTACCAGATGTCGGAAACGGGAATTGTTTTATTTTGTATGTGCTTGGCTTCGTTCGTCCACCGCCTTTGGGGAAGGATATCTCAAGGTATTCAAGTTCTTCTTCATCAAATTTTCTTCTATCCTTTAATGCTTTCCTTCGCTTTTCTTCGTAGCTTTTCTTCATCCAAGCCTCGGAGCCTTTACCAGTAAGCATATTATGGTTGGACGGAATAACATATATCACATACATGAATCACAGCCTAATAGGCTTAGCCGTATCATCCTGACTACTTCGCGAGTATTCTTACTCCAGCCTTGTCGTCCACTACTGCAACTCCATATCTCATGGTACACGATATACCGAGCAGGTCGTGTATTGGGTCATCATATTGTTCTATTGTTATATCTCTCCTCATTGCTATGAAGGCAGCATTCTTGGAATCGAGAACCAATGCATAGTAGTGGTTGTCCGCATCTGTACCATCCCAAGAGTATGTGAATCCGCTTTCAGTTGTAACCGACAGAGTGTATGGTCTCAGGCCAAGAATTCTCGGCAGTTCTCCAGTCTCGAGGGTTCTGCCCTGACCAGCATATGCAACGTAAACCAAGTTGCTGTCTTTAAGTAGCTGACCCTCTGCAATTGGATGGGTTATCAGTGTGTCAGGCAGTCTGCCCTCAGACTCAACAAGAGCTCTTGCAGTTGCTAAATCTGTGACTGACAAAGCAGTACCAGCTGGGTCGACATCCGTGATGCCATCAAGGTCCTTGAGTATTGCCTGGAGACAATCTCTGTTCAGTTTGTTCTCTAATCTGGCACCAGCCTTCTTCAGCTCGAGCTCAACGACGTCGAAGAGGGCATCCTCAATCAGTTCGTTTGTGATGAGTGGTCTTGTACCTATCTTCTTGATTGTAATGTCAGTCTTCGCATAAGAAGTTGTATCAATCGGTATCTCAGCTCCCTCAGCTATATCTTCTGCGTATGCATTACCCTGAGATGTGACGACTCTGACGGAGTAGGAATCCGTCTTTATAACTGGAAGAACATCTCTGAAGCATTTGTATGGCTCAGCGCCTTCGACTACCGTCTTATGAACCTCTTCCTGCAGAAGAGTCGTCTCGGAGATTGAATCAGACTGCAAAAGTGTCTTATATGTCTTGGAGTCTTTACCGCCAAGGTCGTGAATCACATGCGGGTTATTCAGGAGTCTCTTCCTCTCTGAGTTGCCAGCGTATGCAAGCTGGAGCAATCTTGTCAGCTTACTCATATATATCAAACGTCTTTCAAAACATCTTTACATACATACATTAGATGAGAGGAACTTAAATGAGAAGCACCTTACCCACGCCAGGGTTGCTAGATGGTGCCTCCACAACGATTCCACAGTTTCTTCCGGTACTATCTCCGGAAAGATAACCTTCCTTGTAGGCACCGACTGTTGCTCCTACGGATGGTATGCTCGAACCTGATATACCGCATCTAACTATGTTCCCTGCACAGTAAATAGCAACCATCTCGCCATCAGATGCATCGTAGTCCGCAATGCCAATTGCATCCTGATTTCCGGCAGACGTAGCTGCTACTGTATTATCGTCTACAAGCCTTACAGCCTGTCCCTTCTCAATAGAGCCGGATGCCTTGAAGGAAAATGCAAATGTTCCGAGCTGTATACCTATGTCATCATCTATTGTTATAAACGCCATATTCGCTTATCCTCCTTTCTTTCCAACATTAGCGACATATCTAAGATATACTGCTTAACATCTATATATCGTGCCGTGCTTTATAACAATATCTGAGTACTCTTCTTCCTCTTCTTCATCCTCTGACTTATTGATTGTCTCCGGTGGTTTCTCTGCTTTTTCGAGAGCCTCCAATCTCTTCTGCAGTGCATTTATCTGGTCATCCTTTGCTTTAATCTCAAGTTTTAATTGCTCAATCTCCTTTGCCTTCTCGCTATCGCTTTTAAATGCTTCGTATTTCTCCCAAAGGTCATCAATAGCCTTGACAACAACTTCATGCCACTCTGCCTTGGTTGGATATGGGTACTTCGATGGGTAAGGATAGCTTGTCGGATATGGGTAAGGATACGGATAATTGCTCCTGCGAAGGTTTGCAACCATATCAAGAATAGTCTGCAGCTTTGCCTTCGTACTGTCACTCTTTACTTCATCAATTAATTTTGTAAGCGCATCAACAATAGCCCCGACTAATCCACCCTGCTTTTCGGTTGTCTCTTCACCTTCCTTATCCTCGTCTTCCTGCTTCTCTTCAACAGTCTCTTCTTCCTTTACTTCCTCTTTCGTTTCTTCTTCCTCTTCTTTGGTTTTACTGTTGACAAGCTCAGATACAATCTTTGTGAGGCTCTCCAACTTTCTCTCTATTTCTTCTTTCCAAGTCTCAATGTCCTCTGTTTCCGTTTTCTCTTCGCTGACTGTCTCTGTCTGCTCTTCGGTGTTGCACTCTTCATCTTTTACGACACCAGTCTCCAATATGTCTTCAGTCATATTCTCATTTGTCTTCTCACATCCACATACATCTTCTGATTTAGATATCACTATAAAGCCTGAAAGAGGATTAGCTGGAGATTCGCAAACTGAAACCTCATAGATGTTAATCTTATCAATTACTGTATAACATTGGTTCTCGTCACACTCTCTATGCGAAAGCAATGCTTCTCCAGCTATAGAAAATGAATTCAATTTACCTTTCAGAATATCTTCCCAAACCCTATTTGCTATCTCTAAATCGTCTCTTATTTCTGCAACTATGAAAAGACCCTTATCATCTACATGAGTCTTTAAATTGCCGTATTCTCTAAGGATTCGGCCAATTTGTATATTCTGATGCTTGACCATAACGTTGGCATAGAACTCATCATTTAAGAGGGTTTTAATTGCATCCTTAAGAACTTCAACTGGAATAATTTCATTATCCTTATCAACTATAGCTACGGATGCATAACCTGCAATAATTCTTCGTGACTTCTTTGCTTTGCCATTCGACATGACTCTAAAGTTTCCTTGCAAATCAAAATGAATGCCATTAGACTTTGACATATGAACAATCTGTGGATTCTTGATTGGAATGAATGTTTCTTCGTATATGGGGACATAAGAAGTAAAGGGGCCTGCTGATGTATAATGAATGGAAACGTATTTAGGTACCTCATCATATGGAACTCCAAGAATGTCTGCAAACATTCTGTATATTCTGAAGTCAAAAGCCATCCTCTGCTCTGGAGACCAATCTTCTCCGCGAACAACAATGTCTATATCGTTATTGCTCTCACCATGAACTGCGAGAGAGCCAACAATATATGCAACTGGCTTTCTAACTGAGAATGGCTTCAACTTATTAAGTATATCTTTAAGCTTTATCTTTTTTCCTTTGTCGCCACGTCCTGAGGGAGGAACTGGAGCGTATTCTAACTCACCGAGTTGAGATAGCGTTTTCAACTCCTTAGTTTCAATCATGCTCCTAAGATTATTTTCCCGACTAGTCCTAGAAGGAAGACGAACATTACTCCAAGTAGCCAATAGAGAATTGAAACCTTCATTTTAACGGCGGATATGTCGGATATAAGGTCTTTTATAACACCACTTCGCATCGAATTTACCGCAGCCCATATCTCATCAGTCTTGCTGTCGATTTTATCCTCTAGACTTCTTATTCTTACTGATAGTTCATCTTCATTCTTATTTATCGATTCTAAGGTAGCAAGCACTCTACCATAGAATTCACGAAAGTTTTCTTCCAGCGTCATAATCCTTATTTCGTAAGCTCTTTAAGAATTTTAAAATACAGAATTTTAAGTTCTTCTATTGCTTTCCCGACTCCATTCATGGTTTACATGACAGCTTTTCAGAAAACTTCTCTACAGACATTTCTCTATATGCTTCTCTTCCGAATTTATCGAGCTCTTCAGCTTTTATTGGATAGTAATGGCCACAATCGGCATGGAGTATTGAATCCATTGGATAAGGGTCATCGTATGCCTTCCAAACCCACCAGCGTTTATCTTTCCCAGCTCTAAAGCATCTAATTATGAAACGGCCATTAAAGAGTTCTTGATTACGCTTAGGCATGTCCGTGCTTGGATAGAGGAAATATTCATGCAAATCAGGTCTCTGAACTCCTGCTTTCACCTTACCAAGCCAAATCGCACACATATATGCATTTTTGTATGCGGTGGCACCTACGTCTCCAGCTTCAATGATATACGATTTATCAAAGAGGACATATTTCTCTATTAGTTTTGCATCCTCGGGACCAATAATCAAGTCTTCCTTTGCTTTAACCGCCTGAGTAGGTTCCAACGCCGATGGCTTGACAATTGCAAGTCCTTTTGATGCATTACCTGTCTTTGGGTCCCTCCGACCTATAATTGTATCGAAGTAATCCGGAATATGGTCTTGAGTGATTACCCATTGAACGAAGGAATTCTTGAACTTCATTCTCAAATCCACATGAATCGAGTGACCTTGAATTAATTTTGCAAAGGACAACTTACCCTCAAGATATTTCTTAGTATCGTCTAAATTAAGTCCGCGAATATGCATCTGTGCCCAAGCAATGCCTTCGTCGTAGTCAACATAGCATATCTTTGGAAGCGGCTCCAATTCCTTCTTCAATTTTTCATAGATATCTTCTGGAATATGCTTGAGAGATAGCCATTCGCAAACATCTTCTTTTGTAATAGCTTTATCCTTGAGTATTTTACGCCAAGTGTCTGGCACCGCATCTGAATAATAGAGTTTGGTGTACTCGGCCAATGAGAGATTCTCAAGTGAAGATGAGTCTACAAATTGAAGAGAGCCATCTGGATATTCAACTAAGACGCGCATCGCCAATCTTAATTATTCTAACATAGGTGTCACCAATTTTGGCAATGTCTTGTTGAATATGTTGCAGCTCTTCAATTGGTATTCGTTGCGGCTCAAATGATGATAATTTATCAATAGTTTCCAATGAATCCGTAACATCTTTCTCAGGGATTGGTTCCAACACTCTTCCTATGTAAAAGGAATACCGTGGATATTCTGGAAATTTCTCGTTATCAAACTTCAGCACTTCTTCGGCCGCTATCCTTATAATATCGCCGATTTTGATTTGTGTTCTCTCTTTATGATTATCTGATTTGCCCATCAATGTTACAAATATCACTGAATTATCATTCAGATACTTCTTGCAGTCTTTGCCAACAGCTACAATTTTACCATTCTTGTAGCAATGAACTTTACCATACCAATCTTTTGTTGTCATATTTAGATACGCTTCAGCATAATCGCGCGGTGTATCATATCCAAGGTAGTAGTTATAAACGTCCTTAGTGCCTTTCACTAGCTTCTTATCGAGGACTCGCAAGTCAAGCTCATGATAGAACTTCACCTTCATCCAATAATGATTCTGAGGAGACTCGTATGGACCATCCAGACGTTTCAGCATTACACCCTCTGCACAGAACTTTGGTCTACCATTCTTAGCATCACGAATAATCTCTGCAGCCTTTAGGATGCAATCGATATTAGAACCATCACAAATATATCCATCAGCTTTCTTTTCGAAGGTAGTAGCAATTCTTTCTATCCAAATGTGCTCTGTTGGTTTCAATCGAGAGAGATATTCTAGACGTTCATGAAGAGGAAGATTGCGTAAATCTTCTCCTTCAAAGTAAATTATATCGAATACGACAATTATTGCATAACGTTCCAGCTCTTCTCCAGATGCTTTTGAGTTTAAGAGTGAATTCGCCACCGTCCTATGAAGCATTTCTTTACCATTAGGATGAATAGCTAGAAATTCTCCATCAAGAATGGTATTGTCGGGAAAGTTGTCTTCGATTTCCTTTATTATAGCCGGTATTCTTTTCGACACATTCGGGTCCTTCTCTTTCACGTCTTCTGGGTCAACAAATGCAAATCCCTTTCCGTTGACTTTACCAATCGTCATTCTGAGTCCGTCC
>Ga0164318_10000717_pt1 | contig 26927 bp, 19 predicted proteins | sample GuaBasSedimGuay9_FD_113734 | JGI IMG/M metagenome (GOLD analysis project Ga0164318, IMG submission 113734) | Subseafloor sediment microbial communities from Guaymas Basin, Gulf of California, Mexico - Guay9, Core 4571-4, 0-3 cm | ecosystem: Environmental > Aquatic > Marine > Hydrothermal vents...
CCAGGACTATCCGAAGCTTGTCCTTGCTTGCCCATTTACGTTTTTTCATGAATAAGCTCCTTTCGTTTGTAGAGCTTATTCTAACTTAAAAGTGCGTGTTTGTTAATGGGGAGCAGTATAATTTCTTCAACATATTTTTCAACATTAATATCTTTAACAATATCGTCTATAAGACTTGCTCTCCATATATGACCTATCTGAAGAGACTCCTTATCTATTATCCCCAACTTAGCTGTAGAGGGAATCTGTTCCAGATATTTCGCTTCCTCTAACATTTGCATACTTGCATATATCCCAAGAAATTTCCTAACTCTTCCAACTGTAGTCGGTCCATCAACAGTTTCATACGCTCCATCAGCTGTCGCAAAAGCAGGAGAACCAGACATCCCCGGAAAAGCAGAAACATCGATTAAAAACAATGGCTCTCCTTCAAAATCAATTTCCGGTTCACTTGCAATATTCCCTGTTTTCCAAATAGGAAGCCAATTCTTTTTATCGTAATATCCATAAGGATACCCAATAAGAGTAACTGGGGATGTTGTTCTCACTTTAAGCTTTCCTCCAGCCCAATCTCCAGAAATAGCTGACACCTCAGCGCCGTCATAAAGAGCAGTTACAATAGGGATAACCGCAATATCAGCATTAGGAAACTCCTTGCTACTTAACCATATTGGTTTACCTTCTTTTGTGAAAAGTGGGAATTTAACTTCCTTAACATCGCCAGGATTTTCATTATTTTTGTGAAAATAAAATATTATGTTATCGCCAATCGGAGATTTTGTTTCCTTTGGGGGATGTCCAGTTACTACATGATGGTTTGTTATCAAAAATACAATATTTCCATGTTTTTTATCTTTTGAAACATAATAAAACCCAGTTCCTTGTGAAACTACTCTATCTCCTTTTCGCAACATTATCGGTGTGGTAACAAGTGATAAATGCTCAATTGCCATTGCAGTACCCTCCTTACTGAATAAAAAAATGCAAATTAAAATAAGTATCCATTTTCTTGCGTATATGTGATTCAACATAACTTCCCTTATCTTTTTAACATATTATCGCGTTATTTCCAATACCTGCCTCTGCCCCTCCATTGTACTATGCGAGTAAAACTCTAACAACACATTTGTATCCCTGATACCCGTTATGGCCTTAACATCAGCTATCGGCACGTTCTTCTTGCCACATTCGGTGCATAACCGATGCCTGAAGTAATGAGGGGTGATCTCAATACCTATTATTTCCCTGCTTTTCTGCTTTAAATAGTCACATATCCTATTCGGAGTACATCTATTGCCAAGACGGTTTGGAAACAGCCATTTTGTTTTATTATTACTCAACGCCCGGCGTATATGTCTTTCCATGTCCTCATCCAGATACGTCAGAGGGGCGTTTACCCTCTTCTTTGTAGTTTCTGCTCGAATATTGATGGCAATTGGCTGAAACCCCCTTAAAACCACATCTCTCTTTTCAATAAGTGTAATTTCTTCCCTTCTCCGGCCGGCCCTATACATGAAATATATGACGTTATAATAATCCGGCCTATCCTGCTTAATATGGGCTAATAACTTTTCGATACTGCTTTTACTGATATTCGGGTAGGTTTTCTTTACCGGTGGAGGTTTCTTAAGCTCTTTCAGCTGTTCTATAAGCTCTTTGCTACAATATCCCAGTAAATAAAGACGGTTCATAATAGCTTTAACATGAATAAGCTCCGACCTTATGCCGTCTTGCCTGCCAAGATCATTAGCATAATAATTTCGGTATTCCCTGAAAAATGACAGTATGAGTTGTCCTGGACTTGAAATATCCGGAAAATATTTTTCTCTGAAATCACCAAACATACGCCAATATGTGTTCTTATATCTTCCGCGGGTTTTCTTAATAAGTTTAGTCTCGGCCAGGAGATCACCCTCTAACCTTTTCCAGACTTCTTCAAAATCAGCATCAAGGCGATATCGCCCGTTATTTGACATATCCTGCCTCTTCTGATATTCCACCATATCAGAAGCGCGTTTTAAAAAGGCTTCTTTTTCTGTTGTGGCATCAACACGATACTGTTTCCGTTTCCCGTTTACCTGGAAACCGATCTCGTATTTTTTACCTTTGACTATTTCCCTTACACCGGGATATCGCTTGCCCATCTTATCTTACCCCATCAGCCATTTGTCAAATTCCCGGGCCAAAGCATATAATTTCTTCCCGATCTTTCTCAAAGGACAACCTGTCCTCTCCCGCCAACTTTTCCTTTGAATAGTATTCTGCGAAATCTGCAAAATTTCCGCTATTTGTCCTACTGTAAGAACGTCTTGCCGTGTCATCTTATTCCTCCCATTTTTGCCTTTACTTGAAATGTATCCAAAAGATACACACAACGATCAGATACGTTATTATCGCCATAGCTATATCCTCGATTCCAAAACCGACAGTTAAAGTAAACATGACCAATACTGATGAAAGCAAAATATGCAACAAATTCTTATTCATGTGTATATTCACCTGTATAGTTAGAGTGTAAAAAAAACCTACCAGGTAATTCCGATCTCTTTGAGCTTATTGAGTATCAACTCGTTCTTTGGAGTTGTTTCTCCTCGCTCCCACCTGGCAACAGTATTACTTGTCGTGAATATCATGTTTGCTAATTCAAGCTGAGTCAAATCCTTCTCTTTCCTGAAATCCCTCACCGTCTTAGCAAACTTCCTTTTATCTATTTTTGTCATATGCTTATTTCAAATATACCACATGTATAGTCATGTGTCAAGGGAAATTTTTAGATAATTTTTCATCTTTAAAAATAGTATTTGTCCTATTTGGCATTATTGGCATTGGTATTATCGGTACAAGCCCAGACCAAGGCAACAATCCAAGCAATACCGCCCGTAAAAAGCATAAACAGGTTCAAGATAAATATCGCTAATTTATTGTTATGCTTCCGCTTATCAGCAACAATAGTTGGCAAGAAATAAACAATTACACCGAGAATAACTAGCGGAACAATCCACGCCACAGGATTTTGATTCAACCAAGCAATAAAACCACCCATTCTTTCCTCCTAAAAATTTCTTAATCTTTTCCTTTATTCTCCTCTGGCTTAACATATCCATAATCCTTTATCTCTGTCCAGTGTATGCCTTTGTCTGATACCACCCAAGTCCTGCCAGTTATGGTATCAAAGGATATTTTCCCATACTTTAATCATCTCTCGCATTGCATCTTTGACCTGCACACTGGTACCATCTTTTTTTAAATAGTAAACTGCATTACAAAAGCTATGTTCCAAATCATTACCATCAACAATCTCACTAGTTTCATCTACATCTTCAACGTAAACAGCTCCACTGGACTCAACTGTAACATGTACCTTACCAGAGTTTGTGTACAAATGCTTATATGCATTAGCAATACTTTGGATATCATTAAAGTAATGGGTTTTATTGGCCATGTATATTTTGAAGTCTTTAAATTCATTAAATCCAGACACTCTTGAGTCGCCTTTCCTTTTATAATAGTTGAAATAATTATCTGTCATATGGAACAAACTCACAACGGCATTAAATGCTTTACGAATACTACCTTTATCATCACAAAATTCACTATAATTTGGCTTTACAAAGTTATTAAAGTAATATTGTGGTTCCATTTGCATTTTATCAAGCCTCTATCATTTCAAGAGCAGGCACTTCGTCCCATGTGCGACCATTAAGTAAACGGCCTGCCTTTTTCTTATTAGCCCCACCCCATTGCTTAAAGAAAAATGACACACTATCCTTCAAACATTGATCTCGAATATCAATAACCCATGATTTTTCCATCGGTCTTGCTCCTGGCCCAGATTCCCCTCCAACAATAACCCAATCAATTCCATTTAACTTTAAGTCACGAATAGGTTCTAACAAAGGCTCTAAAGAAACAAATTTAATTTGTGCCCCTGTCGCTCTAAGATCATCTATGCGTTTAACATATTCCTGCCCTTCAACAGTTACACCCATCCATATGTTTTCTGACCAATTTAGCCTTCTCGCTATTTTCCTTAATCTTCCAGATCTTTTCGTTAAAATCTGAAACGTATGCCACTTAGCCCTATTCATCACATTAAATGTTCTGTATATAAAATCTGATGGAACATCTTGATGAAATAAGTCACTCATAGAATTAACAAATATTGTTTGAGGCTTTTTCCAACTTAGAGGCAACGATAATACGTGTTCATGCAATGTAATTTTAAAACCATTAACATAGTTAGGCTGCCCCATAGCTTTCAAGCGTTTTGCCATTCTCTCGGCATAACAGTTCTTACACCCTTTGCTAATTTTAGTGCAACCAGTCACGGGGTTCCATGTAGATCCTGTCCATTCAATTTTAGTTTTATTCATTTTATCGCCTTAAATATAATCTCTTCTGGATTCTTATAACACTTATCATAGCTAATTTTAGTATGACCTTTATACTGTATCAAGCCCTCTTTTTTTAAATTTCGCACGATTTCGCTCACATGAGATGGCAAAAAACCGTTATCCAAGGCATAATCATATAAACCCTTATTGCTGATCATCTTAGACCCAGCTATAACTTTCCTTACATCATCATTAAACTTTTCGATTTTTGTCTTCCCTTGCAGTTCAGGAAACAATGTAGGTTGCTGTTTATCTATATCATCATCAATATCAAAATTCGCCTCTCCATTAATCTTGTTTTTATCCCATGCTATCTTTAAGAATTTTTCAGCCCCCAATACATTTTTTGTTCCAAAAATAAGACCATAAATATTTTGGTCTTTTTTTATTGTAAAAGGATATAATTTTGTCTTGCTAGACTGTGGAAGTTTTTCCTTATAATACTCTACAATTATTCTATGTATATATGCTTGTGGGGATCCTTTTATTTTTGCAAGATCTAAGTCTGGAAAATAATTTTTAAAGGCTTTCAACTTGCCAAACCTATTAAAGAAAGAAGAAGCAATGAAAAACATAAAATCAGTGCTAGTAAAAGTTTCCAAAGCTTCAAACACCTGTTGTGTTATTTGTTTTACCCCGCTTTGATCTAAAAATATTAGATTTGCTTTATCCTTTATCTCCGTTGCTACTTTTGGGAATAGATTAGCAAAATCCTCATTATGATACTCAATTTCTACATTATTCTCTAAGCCTAGCTTTTTCTCCCGATCCTTAACGCAGTTACATAAATTTTTAAATTTCCATTTTATATATTCATTAAATATCACTTTGATCTTAAGCTCTTTTGCAAGAATATCATCTCTATATCTTTCAATAATACTCATGATCCTGAGCGGGCTTCCAGGCACTCCGACAGGATCTTCTCCCGCACCAGCGAAAAAATCACATACATTCACCTTATCAATATAAGGATTATGGATAAACACAGGCAACCACTCTTGAAGATACGCTTCAAATATTTCCAATTTGGTTATAGTTTCATCTGGAAAAGGCTTTTTATGCAAATCTTTTTTTGCCATTTGATTACAATTATTTGTCCTATAGGTACCGACTACGCATTAGTTCTAAATCTTTTTTTCTACACATCGCACACCATATTTTCTGCAAAGTTTTCTCAATTCTGCAGGTATTGACCAGGCGACTAAAACAGCATCAACATCTGCAGACTTAATATCCAGTCTAGCCTCAGCACATTTAAGTACTTTATATTTTAAGGCCTGATAAAACCCCGGTTCCGGCCAAACTGTTTCTATTTCTACAACAGTAAACTTGTTGCCGCTGCGTTCGAAATAAACATCCACCGTATCCCCACTGGGGAAAATATACTCATCTTTTGCATAAACAACTCCATTGATACCCAATTGCCCTGGATTGTCTTTAACCCATTTCTTTAATTTCTTATGCTCTTCCCCTTCGCCGCCAAATCCATATTTACGATTAACGGCAATCCGCTTTTTCCTTTCACTGCCTTTTTTCGTACGGGGCCCTTTTGGCAATATCAGTTTTATGTCTTTAAAATCATTATCTACTATATAATTAACTACAAGCTTAGCTTTTTCATCACGCAATGTCTCTTGTAAATCAATTAAAATACGTTTAATGGTAGAGTCATCGAGGTATCTAACTATACCGGATCCCCATCTTGCGCCACCTTTTGTATTGTAGTAATCCCAAAAATATAACTCTCTCGCTTCTTCTAAAGGCAATCTTATACAATATGGTTTTTCACCAAAAAGTACTGTTTCTACCCCTTCACCCTCTTCTACTTTTCCTATTTTGAAAAATCCGATAATCCTTCTGTTTATCTCTGGATCACCCGGGAAAAGTGTTGTCAAAATAGCAATCTTGCCTTTTTCAACTTCCCAAAGATGTATAGGTGTTCCTGCGCGTTTTCCTGTATGGTAAGTTCCAGCCCCAAATCTCCAGTTCTTGAAAAGAGTGCTCTCATAACAGGGCTCATAGGGTTTCTCGCCCTTGAAACCTCTATTGTAATACTTTCGACACTCACACTGTTTTTGGCTGCACCATACTCTGCCTTTTTCAATATTGGACTTAATGTTATCTACAGAACAGGTACCATTAAATCCGACAAAATAACCTTCTCCACCATTGTTATAGGTACACTTTATAGCGATATTCTTTCCCATAAGTTACAACCTCAGCATTTTCTCAATCTATCTTTTATGTTAATACTCCTTTAGATCATTTCTCGATATTTTTTCGCCACAATGTGGACAAACCACAAAATCTTCCCCCTTCTCACTTATTTCATCTTCATATATAACAGACTGGCAATGAGGACAAGTTGCATCGCCTGTGAAATATGTGAAAAACCACGCCATAAATTCATCGTCAGGAAAAATATCCATATTACCTGTATTAAATCCTTATTATGCCTTAAATAAAATTCTCTCTTTTACTTTTTCTCCAGTAATTTTTTCCCATAATTCTGCGTATAGATCAACTTGATTTTGATATGCTGCCTTTTTCTTTACATTTGTCTCAAAATCGTCTGTTTTATAATCTACTATAACCCACCCATCAGGTTCTTTAAATATTAAATCTATAACTCCAGTAACAATCATTTTATCTTTCTCTGAGCAGAATGGTATTTCAAAATACTTTTCTTCTGATTTCAACATTCGCGCCCAAATTTTGCTTTTAGTTACCTTGTCTATTGTGCTAAGTAATGTCGGGGCTTCGCCTTCAGGAAGGCCTTCTTGACGTAATAAACCTGCTGCTAACACTGACATCTTATCTTGTTTCCCTTTACCACATAATTCGAGTGCACGGTGAACAACTGTACCCCATAACGCGCCTTTCGCGGGTTCTCCAGCAAAAATAGAAGGTGATTCAACTATGCCAGTTACACTAGCAACATCATAAGATTTCGTACATATAGAATCTATTGAAGATTGTATTTCTTTCTTTTTATCTATCCACCTATCCTCAGACATATCGAATTCTTTACGTTGTTTGGGATCAATTAGCTTGTCAACTTTGAGTTTAGGTGCGTTATCCAAATATGGATATAATGATTCCCATATTTTACGCTTAGATCCCTCTCTATAAGTACTTACCACCAAAATATTCTTGGCACGTGTTACAGCGACATAATCTAGACGATCTTTTTCCGCATTTTCATATAACTTTTCTTCGCTAGCATATCTCTCCCATTCTCTGGGAAGCGCCAGTTGTTCAATTTTATACATACCAGCCTGTGCCATAACAGTAAAATATCCTACGGATTCTTTTTCTGTTCGCATAACATGCGATTCCGGATCAAAGTCACTAATACTTGCAGCAGGGTCTGCCAAGATAACTACCGGTGCTTCAAGTCCTTTTGCCTTATGCAAATTCATTATCCTTACGGATTTTGTTGTTCCCGGGAATAACCCCATCTCTTCTATCATAGCTTTTTCTCGGAGCTCCCCAAGATATGTCACTATTTCAGCAAAACTTCCAGTATTATCCGGCTTGCTTCCACGTAATAATTCTATCGCTTTAAACAAGTTCCCAGATCTACTTGATCCCATATGTTCGCTTACAGCAAATGGTATAGCACCAAGATCTTCAATAATCTTTTCTATTGCGGTTACAGGGGTATTTTTGATCGATATGTCGTAGTATTCCTTTAAACGATGAAATGCTTCTTTAATTTTTTTATTCTTTTCATCAGGATCACAAAAGAAACTGTACCTACCTTCTGTTTTAGCATATTTATATAATTCATCATCGCTTATCCCAAAATACATACCCCTCAAAGCAGCTACCAGGGCAACTTGATTCATTGGATCAGCAACTGCATGTAAAACCTTGTATATTTCATATATATCTTCAGATGTATTGAAATTTTCACCGCCTGAAATCTCATAAGGTATATTAAGCGCTTCAAGCGCTTTTGCGTAAAGCGGAAGCCTCTTTTTTTGTTTTGTAATAATCATGAAATCGCCAGGCTTCGCATCTGGATCAATACCAAACATCTTATCTTGTTCTGTTCTTTCCAATTTTAAGCCACCATTTATAGAGTTATATATCCATGCAGCCAGTATACGCGCATCAATTTCAGCGATTGTGTCGACAGGGTTATAACTAATTCTTGATATTGCGTTTTCAAATATTCCATTTGTATACTGACTATCGGCACTCCTTATGGTCATAAGAGGCGCGAACTTTGCTTGATATCTAGTATCGTTTTCAGGAAAGATATTCCTAAAAACATCGTCCGTTATATCTTTGATTGGCGGAAGAGATCTGAAGTTGGCTGTTAACTCTATAATCTCACCGGCTCCCTTAGCAAATAACCTCTTGACCTGATTATAAATGTCTATGTCAGCTCTTCTAAATCTGTAAATACTCTGCTTCGGGTCCCCTACGAGAAACAATGACCCCGGTTTGGGAACAACTTTCCGCCAGTCATCTTCCGAATCGTCATCAGCTGTTAACAGCATTACAATTTCTGCTTGTATAGGATCTGTATCCTGGAATTCATCAATTAGAAGACGCTGTATGGTCTGCTTAAAATATGCTCTTATTTCTTTGCTCTTTCTTAATAAATTTGCCGACCTCATCAATAGATCTTGAAAATTAAGTATTGATCTATCTTTCCGCCATTGATCATAATATTCAACACCACCAAGGGCAAATTCTAATAGCGGCTTATGCAAATACTCGCTCCATGATCTTAATGCAGGTCTTACAATATCATCTTGTAATTTGTTTATTCTATCTTGACTATCAAGAGCCGTATTTTTGTCAGCCCATTTCTTCTGCGTGACCTTTTGATCCGTTTTTAAAATCTTTAATAACTTAATAAAAAGCCTAGCTTCATCAAGATACCCCAGAGTAAATAGCTTAAGACATCTTTGAATAGTCGTTTGCAACTTATCCCAACCACCTGTAGGCTCACTATCCGGCATCTTTTTTCTTAGTTCACGAATTACTTTTTCAATTTCTTTTTTTGCCGCAGAAAAATCTGGTTTCGGTAAAGACTCTTTTACCACCTCAACATCCGGAAAAGTAACTAACCGTATATATATCCCATCAAGCACTTTGGGATTAATTCCATGCTCGTGCATCCAGGACATGATATCGCCTCTTTCAAGCCCCTGTCTTTCAAGATACTCTTCCCAAACAGCACGTGCAAAAATAATATTTTCGTCCTCTTCTATTTCCTTAAAACCCGGATCTATGCCCGCTTCTACGGGACGCTCCCTTAAAAGTCTTGCACAAAATGAATGTATTGTGCTTATTGATGCTCTCTCAAAATTTGAAAGTGCTTTTGAAATGTTATCTTTTTCTTTTTCAGGTACATCTTTTTCATGCAAAATCTCTTCCAGATTAACCTGAAATCTTTCCCTCAGCTCAGCAGCAGCTTTTCTTGTAAAAGTAACTGCAGCGATATTTTCAATACATGCATGCCCATACCTTACAATACCTGTCATTCTGTCTACAAGGCTATGAGTTTTGCCAGAACCAGCACCAGCCTCAACAAACAGATTTTTGTTAAGTTCCGTCGCTATCTTTTCTCTAGCTTTATCGTCTGACAATACGGATTTATTCATACTTTTTCAGTTCTTTCCACCATGCAAGTTCTTTATTCTCATCATTAGAAAGCTTGTTATTTGAATATGTTTTCGCTTTTTCGCCGCCACAAATATCCGAATAATCACAGAAAGTACAGGCATCTTTTTCATTACTTATAATAAAATATCCATTCTCGATAAGATTAAGAATCTTATCAAGTGCCTCCTGCCACTTTTTGTTATCTGTTGATCTGGGAAAGATGCCTCCTTTCCCATCACCTGTACCTTTTTCGGTAGGAGTTAGATATCCTGAGGCTGTGACTTCGGCACTTGTATCCCCGTTCCTTTTCATTATCTCTTCCGCAGCCTCAGCATAAAGCCACGGCTGCAACTGTTCCCCTTTTGCCACAATTGTATGCTCATCATATAAATATGCTGATCCGGTTTTATAATCCCACACATGATATTCTGATTTGCCTGCTTTATCTAACCGGTCTATCTTACCTCTGAGTAATATTTCCTTACCATCTGCAAGCTTTATTTTGACATAGGTTCCAGGCTCCGCCCCGAAAAGAATTTCTGTTCCTACTGGATCGGTCTTTATACTTTCATTGATCTGGATAAATACTTTTATGTCCCTTTTAAGCTGCACTACCTCATTCTGTAAAATTGATTCATTTGGAGGCGGAATTTCTTCTTTATATTTTTTGATCCATCTATCAAGGATTTCTTCGATCAATACTTGTTGTTTCTCAGTGTTAAGCTGTTTTTTTCCACTTTTAATACGGTCTATAAATTCCTTAAATACCTCATGGAGCAAACTCCCTCTTTCAGCTGCATCGAGCCACACTCCAGGTTCTTTTATTGTTTCATCGGGCTTTCTTATCTTTAATACATTCTCAATAAAATACGCGTATGGACATTTCGCAGCTAATTCAAGACGTGAACAGGATACAACTCTTTCTTCATTATTGCGAATAGTAAGGTCTCCACTATACGGTTCAATCTTTCCATCATATTTCGTAAAAATATTACTATTTCTATTCTCATCTGCAATAAGACCTTCTTTTATGCCCTGGAAAGCCAGTTTAATCATCTTCTTCCCGTCTTTAAGGACTCCTTCTTCTGCCAAATTAGATACCCACCAATCAGTTTCATCTATAAATATATTATCTTGAACTCCTTCAACAAAGCCTATTGGCTCTCCAAGTTCATTGAATAAATCATTATAATCAGCCCCAGGCTTACCCTCTTTTATCCTAAAAACTTGAAGCACAAGCGAAGATGGGAACACTTTTCTATCTTCTTTAACATCAAAACAAGGATAACTAACCGTTACTTTTCCACGTAGGCCCGCAAATAGACCGGCCATATCATATAAGTTTTTTCTTATCTTTTCACTTGAGATCTCAAGCCCAATCCCCATCTTTTCCCTTTCGCCATCAAGAAGTATGGGGTCCTGCACAATCTTTAATGGAAACTTTCTTTCATCCAATCCAACAACAAATGTGTTGCTACGGCCCGATTTGCCTCCCAGTGAATAGTGCGAAACGTGCAGATGTCCAGGCATCGGTTTGGACGATCTAACACGTATTGAAGCAACAGTTTCAATCAGTTTCTCTATAGCCTCATCAAACAAAATCTCACCATTTATTAACCGGCCAAGCATATTTATTTTCTCTTTCGCCTGATCAATAAATGCCACGTCATTATCACCAACAATAGAAATATACTGTTCTAAAAAAACAGTGCATCCTTTACATAATTCGGTAAAATTAATCTTTTTATCTTGTACTTCGGGAACCAACTTAAGCATTTTTTCGCTTAGTTCTTTAAGTTTTTCTAATTTTTTAATTTTTTCTTCCTTATACTCAGCGCTTTCTTTTTCCCCTTCATTTCGTAAAGCCTCTGCCTCCTTCTTTGTTTCAGATATCTTTTTTCCTAAAACAAGAGGATATCTCTCTCTTCCCCATCCAACGCCTGATGTCCTCAACAAATAAGCAAGAGCGGATGTCCCCTCCTGTTTTAATCCTCCTGATTCCAAAATCCGTTGGAAATGGATTTCAGAAAAGTCCTCTTTTATCCATAGCAAAAAGGCCATCATTATCCGCCCGGTATTAACCATATGCGAACCAATTCCATCAGAAAATGTCACTGGTATTCCAAGCTTCTCACAGGTTGAATATATAAGATCTGCATAACCGTCTGTATTCGTATAAACTACCTCTACTTCATCAACTGCTCTCTTATTCTTGATAATCCGACGCACGACTTCATGTATCTCATTGCGATAGCCAATAGCATGAAAAAAACTAACGGTATCATCCTTGATCACTGCTGGTGCCTTCTTACTCGCAAACAACCATCTTAATCTTTCGATATTAGTTTTAATCTCAGCACCATTTAAATAATCAGTCTCCCAAACATCACTTGTGAGTGGCAGGCCTAAAACATTATCTTCTGGTATCACAATGAGATTATCCCCACCTATCTTGTTAATAAACTCTCGTTCAATACCACGCATATAATGCCGTGAAAACACCAAGTATTTGGCTTCTCTGACTGAGGGGCCTTTCTCTAGGACTTTTAAAGCCAGCTCAAGAATCCCGGCCTTATCAATAAATTTCTGTTCTTTGAGCTCCTTCTCATACGCTGAAAGAATAAGTTTTATATCTTTTTCTTTTTCGGGATTTACAAAATATCCTTTCTTGAGATTTGAGGAATTGACACCTTGCATGCGAAGTTCCTGTATTGTTCGGCTAAGTGCCTCAACAATCCCTTTATTTACAGGATGTTTTTCAAAATACTTGAGCTTTCCTTCATCGGAAAGCTTGCAAAAAATATTATCAATAATGGTTTGTGTGCCTAAATAAGATATAGCTTCAAGGTCTTCCACAATTAACACATCCTCTACCAGTTCAAGGGCTAATTTTTCTACGCTTTTAACCCTGTAGTTTGTCCATGGCGCTATCTTAGCAACATTTTCAAGTATCTGCTGACCAATATGGTAATTGCGTACTATTAAGATTTTCTCTTCGCGAGGATATTTTCTAGCGAGAGCTATTAACGATAATAACGTCTGATTTACTGGTATGCTTCCGGAATTTGTCACAATTTGTTATCCCATTTTTTAATTATTCTTTCTCTTCTTCTTATGTTTTTTCTCAGGTTTATTTATCAACTCGTCTTTTATCTCCATAAGAGCATCATGCATTTCTTCCTGCTCCCTATCCTTTTTGTCGAAATGCTTAACAAGGGGATCAATTGTCCAAAGAAAGGTTTTACAAAATATCCACCATAATAAAAATATAAATGCACCTACGATAACAAGTAAACCTAATAGCTGCATTTTTATTTACACTCCATTTTATCCTTATTCCACTCCCATAGCCTTGAATACGGCATCTATCGGATCAGCGTAAAAAGCATTTTGGAAATTGGACAATAATTCTCCTGGAACAGTTTGAAAATCTTTAACACTGCTTGATGGGATTAGAATTCTTCTTGCTCCAGAATCAAGGGCTACTCGCATAGATTCTGCTAAATTTTCCACAGGAATAATATTTCCCCCTAAACTCATGCTTCCTAGAACGACTATCTGCGATTGAACTGGCTTATGCATAAGCGCCGAAGCGAGAGCAATAACAGTTGTTAACGCCAAGGCATCTGTGGTCCCTGAATTGTGGAGCTCCACCACATGAATATGATAATCATGATCACCAGCTTTTGGGGTAACGCTTATTCTAGAAGCATTAGCCTTAAAATAATCAAAACCTATGCGAAGGCATTCCTTTGCCACGGCTGTTGATCCAACCCCAGAAAACCGAACAGAACCATTGCCAGGGTTCATTTGAGTTTCTATACGATATAACCCTAAATGACCATTACTACCACGTGCTACTGTATGTATTGACCCGGGATGTAGGGGACCATCCGGTATTAAAGCTCCTCCCCCCATCTCTGGAACTGATATATATTTTTCTTCATTATTCTCTCTGTCCGCATAACTTAAATGAACATCATAAAACTCCATGCCACCTATCTTTTTGAGCTGTTCTTTTACACGTCTTCTTGTTTCAAGGGCATAATCCAAGCATTTTGCTACTGCTTCCTTATCATATTCCCCGTGAGGATAAAGAAGTTTTAATAAACCAGATACTGTTTTTCTTACAGCTATAACATCTCTTTGATTTAATTCTCTGCCTAAACGAAAATATTTGTCTATTGCATCAGAAAAATTTCTCTTACGCATTTCTCTTAAAAACTCTGCCAAATAATCCACAATGAGACCATAATTATTAGTAAAAAACTCTGGCTTCATTTTAGGTATTTCCCACCCTGGAACATACGCATGAAACCTGTCAAAAAAAGCGGAGTCTATCATATTCTCCGGAAATGGTGAAAGCAAGTGACTAGTTTTTACCAGCGTATCTACGGACTGGTTGATGTTCCCTACAAATACCATAGCAGCATTTGCGCTGATCTGGTCTCGACCACGCGCGAATGATCCTGACGCCATATAGTCTTTCATTATTTGAACGCCGTCCTTGTCTGCAAAAGAAATGCCTGCCACTTCATCGAATGCTACTATATCCCATACTCCAACAAGACCAATCTGGCGGCGACTAAGGTTGTAGAATAAATTCGCAACGGTAGTTTTACCTCCTGAGACTAATATGCTGTTAGGGCTGATCTCTTTATATAAATGACTTTTTCCAGTTCCCCTGGGACCAAGTTCACACATGTTGTAATTATTCTCAACAAATGGAATCATTCTAGCAAGCATATGCCACTTAACACGTTCTTCAAGCATAGAGGGCTCAATACCTGTAGACCGTAGTAGAGCATCCATCCACTGCTCTTCAGTAAAGCTGCGCCGCCCCTCAAAAAGAGGCTCCAAATCTATGTTGGGCATCTGTATAGGTTTAATTTCTTCAAGTATAAAGGGGGATACACCCAGTCCTTCTTCATAGTGGTATCTCAGATTTACAATAGACCAAATGCCTCCTGCTAGAAGTTTTTGATACTTTTTAACTGTACCGCTTGGAACAACAACCTTTTTTATCCCCAAATTAGAGAAAATAGCTTCATAAATATCTTTCTTTTCGTTAAGTGCTACTGTTACTTTATCAATAACCTTTAGGCCGCCCTTTTCTCGAACAATCGATTTAACTTTTTCAGACTCATCAGGTCGTACATAGTTTTCAGAAAGAACTCTTTTTACGGTCTTTAATCCGTCTTCGATTATATTATCATCTGTAGAGGCGCAGTATTGACCTAGAAGATACTCAAGCACATATACAGGGACGTTTGCGCCCTCTTTAACTTTCTTGGTTAAATCTTTTCGCACTACTTTACCCGCAAAATATTGATTAAGTAGTTTGTCTAATTCTGTATTCATATGATTATCCCCTCTCTTAAAAATCACTGGTAAATATTCGGTCTATTCTTACCGGGACTGAAAGATCCTCAACATCGGTATCCGCATTACGGAATATTAATCTGTATTTCTTATCGGTCGCGAACTGCATATTTTTTAATGTCAAAATGACTTCCTTTTTACGACTCGCCATATCTTGTGAAGAACTGTCAAAAGTAAGTATCTGTATATCACTAACTGGTTCGTTCTCAGAATATATCCCAATCTTATATGTAACCGCTTTTACCCTCTCGGATACAGCATCTGTCTGAATAATTTCAAACCTGTGTTTCCCTGTAGTAATTCTATGGTCTTGCCCTAAAACCTGTATCCCTACCGTCTTACGACGAGTCTTTTGTTTTTCCTCTCCACGAACCTGCTCCACTGTAATAACAGGAATTACTACTTCTTGAAGACTCATACCCCCATGAAAAAACCGTGCACCCCCGGTAAAATAAAATAAACTCATGCCCTTTGGCACCGCAAACATAGCGTCTTCTTGTGGGGAAAAACCACATGTGTCAGAAAGCTTTCCTCGATGAACATCCTCATTAATCTGTATGTTCTTACCTATTACAAACCGTTTATTTGTCTTTAAAAGATCTCCTTGGAATTTAGATCCAATATTACGTGACGTATCATCCGGGAAGCGGTCTCTGTATACAAAACCATGATCGGCGGTAACAAAAACAAACCTCGCACTCAAAGTATTAACAGCATATGAAATAATATCACCTATCTCATCGATAGCTCTTCTGATAGCTTCGAATGTTTTATTCTCAGTTTTCGCGTCATCACCGATAGCATCTATGGTGTTGTGGTATATATATACAATATTTTTTTCTCTCATCAATTCTCTGGACTCATCCCTGGACAGTCGCAGAAGCTCCTCACTCTTTATCGCAAAACCTTTTTTTGCTGATAAGATTTCGTCTCGCTGATCTATTCCGGAGCAAGGCTTTCCATCCACCAAGATCTCTCCCTTTGCTGACAATTCTAGTCTTACATGTGGCAATAATGCTGCCATCCCTATAGAAGTATATGAAGGTACAACCCCAAACATAGTATCTATACTTGCCTTAAGACGATAACGCCTATTTAGCGTTTCGTTAAGCTCAACTCCTGCTTCATAACGAAGCGCATCGCTTATTATCACAAATACCGTAGCGTTCTTATCCCCTATCCTTTTTTCAGGATATTTACCAAAGAAATCATATTGATTATTAGTCTCTTCTATGAACCAATTGTCAAGCTCAGCCTTCTCTTCCCACCTAAAAGTCAGCTCTTCAAGAAACCAGTTCTGATATACATCTTCAATATATTCCTTGAGATCTTTGAGAATTCCCCATCCCTTAGCATCTGCAATATTTGCATATTCTAGAAAATTACGGTATTCCTTATCAAATATATACAAATCTTTTGTGTACTCAGAATAGATATCCCTTGATGTATTAAAAACAAATCCATGCTCATAGGTCTTCTTTTTATCAATAAAATTTGACGCAGAAACCATAGCCTCATGAATAGACCATAGACCTTCCCTTGGTATAATTTCACTACCAAGTCTCTTATTTGCCCAGTGCATTTCTTGCCGGGTTCGACATATTGAAATTATGTAGTCTTTATCTAAAGTGTCTTTATGCTCAAGCACATAATCTCTGCATTTACTTGCACATATCTTTTCTACAGCAAAAAAAGTAACTGCGCTTTTCAACACATCAAGTGAAATCTCAGACAAATACCTTTCTACTGCAACTGATTCACCTACCATTTCCGAAAGTTGATCATATGACGCGGTCATTCTGACGCTATCACGCCACTCGCTCATACAAACTGCTGCGTTATGTGTCGCGATTTCAGGCAATATAAACTGTCTAACGCTATCAGGTAAAGCTGAGCCGATGGAGACATATAAATCGCTCATCAGAAGACATGTTAAAAAATGTCTTAAATTGGGATTTTCGGAATGATACCCGAAATTCTCCTTAGCAAGACCCCAAAACACATCTTCCAGCCCCATCTTCTTAATATCTAAAAACCTGCTCGGCAATACATCTAATCCCTCGTCTTTCGGATATGAGTTAAATACCGCATGTACAATGTAAAAAAAACGATCATTTTCTGTTTTCACAAGAACGGCTAACATCTTACGATCAATATCCTGCTCAAGATCTTGCGGTGAAACCATATTTTTAAGTTTTGCGATTCTTTCTTTACTAGCGAAGAACTTTTTTCTTTTTGTTATATGTTCGCGTAAAAAATGATGGTGGAGCCCTAACTCTTCAACTATCATTGAAGCTGTATCTGCATAGAACTGATAACTATAGAGCCTTATATCCAACAACCAATCATCATTATACTGGAGTATGCTTGATGCAGAATATACGAGGAATTTTTCATTAGGATTATCTATTTCAAGACTGACTTTTGTCTTTAACTGCCCTATTTCATCAGGCCTTACAACTGAAACATCTTTCAGGTGCAAAGACTCAAGCATGTCTTCAAATTCGCATTCAGGATCGTTCCAAAAAACTATCCTATAGCTTGAAAACAGTTCGTTTAGTTTATCTTGTATCTTATCTTTATTCATCTTTTGTTTTTGCGGCTATCATTTTTACGTCCGCCAGAAGATCTCCAAATTTGCCATAGTTATCCTTAACTCCATCATCTAAATCAAGTTTAATTCTTTTATCTGCATAGTGTCGCAATAAATCATCAAAGTCTGATAATTCTGTTTGTTGGTTTTTAAAAACTGCTATTTCTTTTTGTATTTTAGCAGCCTGGCTTCCTGCTGCGGACTCTTTATCCTTCTCAAGATGTTCTATGTAGCGAGCAACTTTAGTTTGTAAAGGCAAGACATACTCTGTACGCATCCGAGAAAGCGTGCCTTCATTATAACGATGAAGATACACAAGAGCCTGAAACGCTTTTTGTTTTCCGCTTGAGAAAAGCCAGTAAATAGGTCTTTTTTTGTAAGTCTGACAATGATCCTTGAAAAAATCATTCAAGAAATACCTGCGAATAGCTTCTCTGCTAATCTCATTGGATTTTTTCCCAATAGCATCCAAAATAAAATCAAGGTTTTCATCCAGACTTTTCTTACCCCATACTGTCTCAATAAATTTAAAAAATCTACATGCAGCATCATCATCAAACCATTCATGATCAGTTATGGGTATTATTCCATCGTCGTCTGCAGGAAATGTTTTATATTTTGATTTATCAAATCCCTCATTCCCACTATGTGCATATATAAGACCCGGCTTATCTAAAGAATATCGACCCATCATACAACCTATGGAGTAACTAATGAGACGTTTTATATCCTCCTCTTTTTTAGCATGAGCTAATGTAATCTCTTCTTCGGGAACATCAGGGGTTAATTCATCCTGCAATTCATAAGCTTCGATAAATAAACGATTAATTATTTCTTCCAACTGCTTAATGTTAGTTTTGTTGTCATTACAGACTTGCTCCCATTTTTTGTAACTACTTTTTAAATTTTTCCCTTTAATGTCACTTTGCAGCATGGGTGCAATTGAAAAATTCCATGAATATTCAAAATTATCCCAATCCTTTTGACTTAACTCAATGCATTTCCAAATATAATCCGTAAGAACATTGTTAGAGAACAACTCTTCTTTGACTGGTAATCGTAATACATGTCCTATTTTAAAATCAATCGTTTGAGAAAAAGTTTTTATCAGCATTTGCCCAGGTTTGCTATTAAGTAAAGCAATAACAACCATTAGAGAGTCTTTGTTTTCAGAAAAACCCATTGGCCCCTTAGCATCAAACATGAAACCAGATGGAACATATCTTAAAGATATTTTGCTACTACTAAAACCGGCCCAAGTAAGACCTTCCCTAAAAGCATAATCACCATTGTAATTATGCGATCGGACGCGTTTTGTTTTTTTATCTATATTATTTTTTATTTCATGCCCATCATTTTGCCAATTAACAACATATTCTAAATTTCCAAACCATTTCCTATATTCCCCTCCTTTTATATACGGAAACCATTTTTTTCTACCCCTAATACTGTCCTCATTATTACTGCATTTAAAACTTATTTTATCTAAACGAATTTCATGCCAATTTCTTAAAAATCTATCGTTATCGGCGGTTGTTAGTCCTTCTCTAGCTTCTATTAAGTCACCAACCTTAGTTCCAAGAAAAAGGTTTATTGTCTTTGTCCTTAACCAATATGCAATGGGATTAATAGGAATTTTGAAAAATACACTTTGAGTATTCTTAAATATGTTCTTTTTATTAAAGAATTCCCTAGATTTTTCTGCGCTGTCACTTGCATGTATTAATTTAAGATAATTTCCTTTATAATCTTTTACAGAGTTATTTAAAAATGTAAATGCGGCAGTGCCCAAATCTGCACCAAAAGCTCCAAAACCATTATGCACTAAGGATAAAAGGGTATAACATTGTAGAATTTTAGTCCTAAAAGTCGTATATCTCTCTGAAAACATCCATACCTGTGGTGCAATCATTGAAAGACTGTCAGATTTATCTTTTATAAATTCTATTCCTCTCTCTATGAACATTGCAAATAAATCTAGTTTCGATTCATTGTAGACAGAATTTGCATAATCTTTAAGTAAACCATTGAATTTACCACTACCCATATAAGGCGGATTAGCAATAACGAAATCGTACTTTTTGGATAATAGTTCTGCTTGCTTTAATAATTCCTGCACAACTTCGGCATCTTTCTGCTCAAATATGTCCCCTCGTTTTTTCTTTTCAAGCACCTTTTCTATCTCGATCAATTTCTCTTTTAAATCTTCAGGTACCTTTATGAGAGAGCCGAATGTCTTAGCGTTTTCGAACAAGTCTATGAGTTCTTTTGCCTCTTTGAAATGTTCGCCATATCCATCTGCATTTTTTAAACACACAACTTTGGGCTCTATATCCTTTTTAAATATTTCCCTATCATCCTGTCTTGCCCTCATAACTAAAGCAAATCCTGCAAGCTGTGCTGCACGCTCGTCAATTTCCAATCCGAATAAGTTTTTCTTTAGAATAAGCGCTGGTATATCCTTAGCCCGATAACCACGCTCCAGATAAATCTCTTTTAAAAGAGCATAAGCTTCTACTAAAATATGGCCAGACCCACAAGCTGGATCCATCACGGTCAATTCTTCAGGATCAAGTGAGGTTGGCGTTATCTCTTTCAGCTTCGCTTTTACATCTTTATCTTGCTCCGCAGGTTCGACATAATACTTCATTTTAGATTTTATGCCTGAAGTCGGATAAGTGCTCAGCCATTTGGCGCCAAGTGAATTCTGAACTAGATATTTAACTATCCAATTTGGCGTGAAAAGCTGTGTAACAGCCGGAATGTCTTCTGTTTTATATGCCTTTTTTGCTTTCATTAAGGCATCTTTTTTCTCGGAAATATAAAACTGATACAACCACCCTATGATTTCTACTTCTTTCCAATCTTCTTCCGGAATCTCTTTCACGAGATTTCGTATAACAGAATCCGTATTAAGAAGATTATCCGGCAAGAGAAGTTCTGTGGGGTCATCTACTTTTTCAAATAGAAATGGCATTGCCTTATTTAACTCATTACACTGCGCGATAAGTATCTTTCTGTAAAGCTCGTTCTCCTTACCCGGTTCGGTTTTAAGGCTAATGATCTCTTCTTTCTCCAGTCCGTCAAGGTGGTCAAGAAACTGAGCTTTTTCGAGAATTTCAGGCTCTGAATGACCCTCAGGATGGCTGAATACACGATAACCATGAGAAAGATATCCATTCACTTCCATAAACCGAATGGCAGCTATACGATTAAACCATGTATAAGCTATTTCCTCCATTACCTGAGAAAATGAAGATTTATCAATCCGACTGATAAGCCCTTTGCGTGATTCTACAATTTGTTTAGGTATTGCCCTACCTGAGATAAAACCAAAATCACCTTTTAAAACACATTCTTCGGTCTTACTTTTAGAGATACCATAATAAGCGGCTCTCTCTGTGACCATTTTTATGAATTCTTTGCGTGCCTCTGGGGCATATGCCTTAAGTTTCGCTTTATCCATTATTCGATCCTAATTCGTTTGCCGTTTTTGATTATTCCCTTCATCTTACTGTTTAACTGATCTATAAACTCTTCTATATCTTTTTCCGTTTCCAGGTATGGTTTGCTAATCTCTTCTTTAATTCGTATAGTTTGCATCTCCTTAACCTGCGTTCCATCAGCACCAGCAGATGCTGCTTTTATTAAAGCGTTCATTTCAGATTCAAAAACGTTTCCAGCCTCATCAGTAAGCCTATTGATATTGGCTATGCTCTGTTCTTCTTTTATTCTCTTGATTATCTCGTCAAACTTTCCTACAGCTTTCTCTATGTCTTTTTCTGATGTCTTGATCCCTTTGGCATCTTTTCTGAATTTGTCAGAAAGCCCTGTAATAACCTCTTCCCCCTTGGTCTTTGCTGCGGATATCAATTTATCATTCGCCGAAGCAACCTTTTGTATAAGTTCTTTAGCCTCGCGGATTATGCTGTATGGCGCAGGCGCATCCAGAATCTCCTGCATCCTAATCAAAGCCGCCCGTATTTCATCATCTTTTTCCAAATCATATCGGTTTATTTCAAAGCGTGACAGAGAATCTCTCAACTCATCCCACTGCGCTCTTTGCTTGGTATAAAACCCATTTATATCAGAGAAAGTGCCCGAAGCGCTTATAAGGGCTTCTCTATTCTCCAGCATCCTTTCTATAAATTCAAAACTGTCATGAGCATCCAGAATAACATCAACCAGATGCGATATATCTTGAAGGTCGGATAATCCCGGATATTTCCCTGTTTCAGCTAAAGTTTCATGCTGTCCTACTAATTCTTTTAACTCTTCAAATTTATTCTCCAAAAACTCATAAAGCTGTAACTCTTTATCAGGTCCCATCTCTTCGAAAATCTCTTGACCAAGTTTGCGAGCTTTTTCAATATGTGCAAGATCGACGACTTTGCGCTGTCTCACTGACATTTTTTTCCAGTTGCTGGTACGCAGCACAATTTCAGCAACTCTTGTGCGTTCCAATATTCCTCCGCTGAAAGTAAACTGTATTTCTCCCAGGCAAAATAGTTTAACAAGAAAAAGCAATGTCTCCCATTCATTCCAACCATATGGTCTTGAAGCAAAATGCTCGATTATTTCGCTTACAACCATTTGTTTACTTTGCATAGCACATAGAAAAACATACTCACGGATAGCCTTAATAGCTCGCGGGTTATTTTCTGAGAGGTTCAAGTCAAATACCTTTTGTGCCGTGTCATCAAAACGCAGAATGGATTGGATCTCAGCCTGTGGATTAGTGCATGGGTGTTCTATGTACCCCATTTTCGAGAAAGTATTATCAACCAAATAATCCAGCGTTTTAGCCAAAACTGTTAAAGGATCTTCTGAATCGCTTTGCCACTCCTGTCCATTTATATAAAATTCTGCCCGGGCAAGCATATCCTTAACCATCTCAATAATTCTATTCTTTCTTTCACGGTTTTCAGCTTTTCTCTCGCCCAAAATACGATCTATCTCTGGATTTCCTCCAATTTTACGCTCTGTATATTTAATCGTCTTAAGATAAAGTCGTATTTCCTTTTCCAACTGATCATTCTCAGCTAGTTTGATAAGTATAGAACCGTTATCGTTTGTACTTTCTCCTATGCACCGTTGCGATTCATACATCGAATATTCATCAAAAAACGGAGAAATAACAGAAATGGAAAGTCCTTTATCAAGACGACCACCAAAAACCTGTCGATCACACATTCTTAATATTTCAAACACTTTGCCGGTTTTAGCATAGCGATGTTTTTTTTCATCTCTGAAGATATCCTCATATATCACCTTATTCAATACGCGGCTTTCATCTCCGAAACCAAGTTCAACGTTTTTTATTTCACGGCTTACATCCTGTTCTTCATTGGTAAGAAAATAAAAATTTTCTCCGCTGCGAGCGATCAGAGTTTCCTTTTCAAGTCGCAATAGAGATTCTTCTATTTTTCTGCGCAAACTTATTCTGTCTTCATCTATGTTCTCAATGCAGAGGGTTACAAGATTATCAACATTCCCCTTAATTTCATCTATGTACCGTATCATAAATAATACCTTAAGAATAGTAACATCAAATTCATGTAAAGCTTTATTTTGGCCCGCTTGATCGATGGTTCTTTTTACCGCAGTGTCAAGGAAACTTTCTATTGAAGGATAGAACCAAGAAATCGGCACAAGAATGCCCAGATCTTTTGAGGCAGCTTGTTGACCCGCAAACTGGAAAGCATCAAGCATAGAGCGTTCACCACGAGAAAGGTGAAGACCTGTTGCCCCTGCCTTTCTTATTGTTTCAAAAACTTTCTGAATCAATTGAAACTGATAAGGTATAAAGGGGTAATTTATTACAAAATCATCAGGGTTAGAATATGAAGACAAAGTCATCCCTGTGTCCGAAGTAAACGCAAGCTGGTTTTTCAAAATATCTGCATTAGGGGCATATAATTCCTTGAGCTGCTTTACGTGGTCTTCTTTCTTTTCTAAAAGGCGCCGCTGGATTACTTCATCTGCGTTAGAACTGGATAATGAAAGCCGTGTCTTAAATCGTCCTTGTATCTTTGAAAAATCGTTTCTCCTTGTTCCACTTAAAGACCCTAAAACTGTATCTATATCTTCTTGGGATGTGACAACCACCCAAGCCCTTCCGTCACATACAACGCCTAGATTTTCAACAATAGTCTGTAGGCTTAACATTAAATGTCCATCACTTCCAATAAATTGACCTATTTCATCCACAAAAAAGAATATTCTATGCGATGGCCCTTTGGTATCAAGATACTCTTTAACCCATTTAGAAAAGTTTTCAACAGTTAAAGAGAAATCCGTTTCAGCATGATCTATCCACCTATGGCATGCCTGTTCACTCTGTCCTAAGACAGCAGCAAGAGCCTTAACGATTTCATCCTGGTTAAATTGCCAGTCTATTCTTCTCTCTTCCCACCCTTCATTGGTCAGTTTCTTGTATTCTTTTTTGAAATTATCTAATTTTTCTTTTTTATCGAGATACCTTTCCATATGAGCAATGTGTGGATGATCAGGACAATACCCTTGGAGTTCATTCAATACTTTTAGAAAAACGGCAAGTATAGCGTCTCTACCTCGTGATTGGTCCGCCTTGCTGTCGATATTAAATAAAATAGCATCTATGTCTTTCCCGGCCACGCGTTTAACAGTTCCCATAAGCATGGCATCGCTGATCTTTTCTTCGAAGAAGTCGAGGGCTGTTTTCTCTTTTCCTTCTTTCAAAACCGAAGTATTAGAAAAAAGGTAATAAAGCGCTTTTATAAAATGCGATTTACCTGACCCAAAAAAACCAGACACCCAAACCCCTATTTTTCCGGTCGCATCAGAATGTGATGCATTTTCGACAGTTTCAGAATATACACTGAAAAATTTATCAAAGTGGCGTCCAAGTTCTTTGGTGATGATAAATTCATCAAGTTCTTGGTAAACAGAATCCACGTCTTGTTGTTCTGCTTTGATTACACCATTAATCGTTCTGTGAATATCTTTGTTAAAAAGTTCTTTGATTTTCATAGTATCTCCATTTTTTAGGCTATTAATCTAAACGCCCTGTAATAATTATCAGACTCCAACTTCCCGAATAATTGAAAAGACTGACCGCTATATTTGCCAGGGTAAAACAGAACCACCGAAGAGCTTCCGGTTATACTTTGAAGGTTATTCAAAAGAGAATGGGCTCGAACCCACGGCCAAATACTTCCGACACCACTTATAAAAACAAGATCATTCTCGGAAAGATCATATTTATCGTTGATAATACCAACAAACCTTTCAGGCTTAACAGAAGCTGAAAGCGCTTTCCATAAAGCATCTGAACCCTTTTCAGCCTCCAAGATATACGCCTTATCAATATTGCCCCGATCAGTTAAATGTTCAATCATTAAATGAAAAAGTCTGACATGCTTAAACCGGATGTGTGAATATTGATTGATAATTCTATCCTCCATAAATGCAAGATGTTCTCTCATTTTTACTTCTTGTTCAGGCGGATAATCAAAAACATAAAAAGGTATCTCGTTTCCGAGTCCTTTGTTTTGGATAAACTCATCACCTGTAACCTTAGGCAATATTGCATCTAATCGTTCTTCAAAATTCATTTATCCACCTGTATACACTTTAACACGTAGTCTTCATTGTGCTCTTCTAAATATTTTTTTATCTCAGGAAGTATCTCTATATGATTAAGCTGCCAGTCATGTACACTCTTCAAATACCCTACTTCTGCCAGGATCTTGTGAATGACACTGCGCATCTTTTTTGCAGTTGATGGGGGGAAATCTTCCATCATTGGATCTCTTTGTTTACAGGATACTATAAACTCTTCCCACATAGATGGTGTTAATCTGTCTTCTAACTTCATAAACTGTTTGCGAATAACAATATCGAGATAGTCACCAAGAATACGACAATGTTTAATAGCTGCGGCAAAAAGTGCTTGGGTGGCTAATGTCGCATCGCCATCTCGGACCATCTTCCATAATTCAGGGGTCATTAGCTCCAATCGAGCTTTTATAAAAGATGCTATTCGCTTTGAGGTCGATACACTTAACTTTTGTAAAATATTCTGTGTTTCAATAGCATCTTTCCACTCCGAGGGTGAAACTTCTCGTAACATTAAATCAGATATTTTACGGCTCTCTGGAATTAATAATGCTCCTGCCGTTACATTTGCCTTGTATTCAATTTTTTCCATATTTTTTAGCAAGTAGTTTTGTAATATCGCTTTTCGAAAACCTCCATTGCCCACCAAACTTAAAACAAGGGATCTTCTCTTCCCGGCAAAGCCGGCGGATAGTATAAGGATGGAGCTTAAGAGCTTTTGCTACTTCTTCTACGGTAAGGAATTCCTCAATTTTAGGCATATTTCTCCTATTACGTTTTGTTACATTATAGCACCAGGGTGTAATATTATAAAGGAATATCTAGCTTGTGCCGACTCTGCCCTTTTTTCTGCGCTTTTGAAGCCATTTCTCGACCTCTGAAGGCTTGAACCTTACTCCACGACCTAGTTTATAATGAGGAATATAGCTCATGTGTGTCCATTGGTATACTGTACTTGGACTAACCTGGAGCTACTCGCTAAGATCTTTTAGAGTTAATAATTTTTCCATGCATTACCCCCCTGTTAAATTCCACCACGTTTCCACCACATTTTATACCAAAAAGTGCACTTTTACCCCTGAAGATAACTGATGATGTATGGGGTTGGGTGTATATGGGCGTACCCGAAAAACATAGTGGTGATAAGGGTTTTAGGGAGTTTTCGCTTTCGCGGTAATGACAATGAGGGGACGGGAATGCCCCCTCAAAAATTTTTGGTGGAGGTGCCGGGATTCGAACCCGGGTCCATGAACCCGAACCAGAGAGTATCTACATGCTTAGTCCATCTTTAATCTTTTCCCGGGAGATCCGATAAACAGGATGTTTCCCGGGAG